>JGI24158J21664_10007262_pt1 | contig 14714 bp, 6 predicted proteins | sample Ectturendosymbi3_FD_21664 | JGI IMG/M metagenome (IMG submission 21664) | reverse complement strand
CTTGACTGAGACTAATATTGCGTTGGTCATCTGGTGGTTTTACTTTTAGTATCTCTGATCTGCTGCCTTTCTCAAACGAAATTCTAGTGATGCAGAAATGCGTTGGACATGCAAAAAGCTTTTGAGAAACAATGTATAAAACCGCAGTTAGAAGATCGTCAGTACTGAAATTTACAGTCTGTCTGGAGTCTGTATCACTGATAGGCCGTTGATGTGAGTTGCTGGAACCCTAGCTGATCATACAAACTCATCAGAAATGTTGTAGGTAGTCTAGGGAATAGATAGCCGTAACAATGAAAAGTACCAAATCTAAGCGGTTTCCTGATGCATTTTCAGTTCTCTTTTGCACAAACGTTTAGACGACACAAATTGTTTGGTTTACATCAGGATTATAGGGTACCTGACGAGCCGGAACGAAACATTAGTTTGTTTCAGCATCAGCATTGGCCCATAGTGAAAAAAGTTTTCAAAAAAGTATGCCATTTTGGTTTAAATCTACTACTCATGTCACTGTTGCAACAGAAGCAATGGCATAAACTTACTCTAAGCAGAACTTTATGTATCAAAAGGCGTAACTATTTTTGTAAGTTGCTGCCTCTCCAGTTCTTTGTGTTTTGTTCGCTGCGGTTTGTCGCAACGATATTTGTCACATTTTACTTTGTTTTCATTCTTTAGTCAGGGCCATACCCAATGTTTTCCTTTAAAATCATAATGAACACATAATTTTGCAGTTTCTAACAAGTTTTTGCACACTACTCTCTTCTCCAAAAAACGCTCCAATTTAGCCTCAAATGTACCATCCATAAACAACTGGTATCAAAATATTATTTGCGTTTTCACTGCTCTCGCGATGTGTGGTTTCTTGGTAGAAGGGTCAATAGATGAAAGGAGGAGCCCTTTTCTGTAGATTAAGAAACCTTTAGGTAGATTCTGCTCACCAATCTTTTTGATAATCATCACGTCGTCTAGGTAGCCGCGTTGATATGCTGCCGGCGAATTTAACTGTAGCGTTTCTTCGCAATTATTTTTTGCGACTGTTTGGTGAACTTGTCCAGACTAATTGTTGATATACTTTACTCAAGTCTTCACGGAAGTTCAAAAATCCAGGAAAGCGATGAGTCTATTTTACTCCGGCATCAAAAATTGGCGCGGTGCCTAAAAACCTCGACCTTGGTTAAATAGGCTTTTCTCGACGGCGAAACAAAATCCATTTTGTTTGTGTGTTTGTTTGATTTACCGCTTAAAGCAGAAAAGCACTAAAACGTCAAGGTTTTATCTTACCGCGAAGTGTATTTGCATCCTGGTCTTACACTCACAGCTCCAACGGCTTAAGCGACTTGTCAGCCACCGCAAACGCTTTGAAATGCCACCTGCTGCTTATAAAAACGTTTCTGTTTTTGGCAGCTCGAAGAATTCAACGCAGTTCTCAAAGACGTTGTTATTTATGTGTCAAGCTGCAGGTGCAAATAAATGTTAAGTCGTTCCATTTCGACTTGTGCTGTTTCCGTTATAGCTCTTCAGCAATGACAGATTTTCACCAGTCTTTATTGCTTCAAGAAAAATCCAATAATTAAATCTTGCAGCAAGTGTACACAGTAATGTTGATCTTAACATCAAAAACTAACCAACTTGTTCGTAAAAACTTTTACAAGAAAGCACTTTGAAGTTGACTTTTTGGGTTTTAAACAGCGTCTGCAACACCGTCATCTTTGAATTTTACCAATGATGATTAGGTGGAACATCACAAATTTATTCGGCTGTTAATAGTGAACGCAATGAAACTTTCGTTATTTGAAATCATTTTAGTGAATATTACTCATCATCACATCGAATGGTGTGAACGTCTTGGTCTGGGATCGAAGTTAACTCCATGGTCATCAGCGTGTTTAATTTGTGCGCACCACTTCTGCAGCAAGCTGGCAATTCAGTTGCACTTCAAGTCAGCCTCAAACGATTTTCAGGACTGATTGAAAAATATTGCGTTTAGATATTTAGCCACCAAATTTTCATGACGTAAAACCGTCTGTTCATTGAATCGTCACCAAAATCACTTCAAAGCGAAACACTTTTTATCCGACTTTTTCTCAAGAGACACATTCGTGCTTAAAGTGATGTACTGACGAGATCTCAAAAACTGAATTTTTTTGCGTCTGGAAAGTGAGGTTACAAAAACCAGCCTTTCTCCACTTACAACGCAGCTAACAACGACTATTCAAAATTAGATGAGCAATTTTATTGAATTTATAGGTATGTTAAATCTCTGTTATCATCGCAAATATCAAAACAGAGGGCGTTTTCTTAAATAAGGTAACCGAAACTAACAATGAAAATACAACTACAGACCAGCAATCAGTTTCATTCACAGACCAGCTGTCGCACGTTAAAAGTTTGTGAAAAAAATTCTGAATACAAATTTGTCTACTAGCTGTACCTGCGAGTAATGTTACAAGGAACAAGAAAGTGAATAACGAATGGTAATCATTACGTTGAGTACTTCAGGAAAGCATCAATACAAACATGAAGATGTTCATTTTATTGAAAATTTTAAGGTGCAACTGCGCACTTTACATCCTCGTGCAAATTAACTGGAATACAGAAGTGTTCGTGGCTATTTTAAAAATATCTTTTGAAAACTGTGCAATTTCCTTTATTAACAATAATGGAAATTGCACAGCTTTCAAAAAAAATTTCCATTATATGAACAAACCTACGCTAAAAGAAAATGTTAGCAACTTCTTTTAGCGTAGTGTTGAGGTTTTATACAGAGGACTTTGTAACCTTTTTTGATGTCATAAACTTCAACCTTCTGTCTGTTAGTAAATAAGCAAGTCTGTATATCTGCAGATTTTTGTCCGCTGACTTTCAGTTGCTTATTACGTCAGCAGAGGAAGGTAAGCATACGAAAATACGAACGATGTCATTAAAAAAACTAAGATTTTAACGTTTTATCAACACTACCACACCTCCCAGACGGAAATCAAAAACACCGGAGGAACAAATAAAAATTTGTTTCTAGGACCTATCAACAATTTTAGGCTACTGATTCGATGTTGTCCAAAATGGAAAAGAAACTGCAAAAATGCCACCTAAATTGGAGTTTTCATGTCAAAATGAGCAAACTTAACCACTGGTGAAACTCATGAAAGTTCATCCAGTGTTGCAGTGGTTATTAGTTCACGATTTGTACGTACACGCTAAGGTTGGTTGAGCAGTTGTTTAGCTGTTAAAACATCAACTCCTCAGCCGTAACATGATCCGAATAGGGTTAAATTGGCTAAATATAGAATCGCTGGGCTTAGAATTGAAGAAAAGTTGTTTTTTTTCAATGAGGCATATTTCTTGGCTAAGGGGCAAAGTAGTCTGCGAGTACGGAGTATCCTCAGAGAAAAGCTTTGACCCGAGAAAATACCCCCAACGATATGTATTTTGTTTTGGTTTCCATGGTGCTGGGTTTCTTTTCTCATTTGACGGTATACTGAGGTTTAAAGAAAGTTATTCCAGATATGAAGAGCACTTCCCCAGGCGTTAGAGGAGATTTTCAGCAATATCTTTCATCTTACCTCATATCACAGAACGTCAATTTTTTGAATCATAAAAGGATGAGCATGCTGGACTGGCCTACAACTCTTTAGATCACAGCCCAACAGGGAATTCATAGAACATTAACAGGACGCGTCTGTGTAAAGGTGGATAGCGCTTAATTCAAGTATGGTACAAGACCCCGAAATTGCCTAAACTTGTAAAAATTTGGTCAATTTTATGCTGAATCTTATCAAACAATAAAGGAATGATTGATCAGGTGACGTTTTTACTGACTTTGAAAAAGTTTGTGACATTTATCGAAACAAAGTAAACAAATATTACGTCGGTTTCTGCAGTGGTGCAGTTGATTTACTCAAGGTTATATATACACCACCAAATGCTTTCTGTAGTGGCTTAAACTCATTTGGGTGGAGCTTCGTATAGCGAAAACAGGAGTTTTATGTGCCCTACAACTTTATTTGTGGTTCTTACTCTCAAAGGCCTGCACAGTACGCTCTTGTTTTGCAAATACACACATTTTAATGTTTGAGCATTGAAATGCAATCTGCAATCGTTTGCGCATGAATAAAAGCACATGGGCCAGAACAANGAATCTAATCCACAGATATTGACTGCAACTGGTCACAGTTTCGATGTTCATTGTGTGCATAGGGTAACTATCAGAACTGGCAGTAAAATAACTTTGTCTTTCCGAAAACTGCCCATAAATCCTCAGGTTTGATTGGAACACGATAAAACCAGCTAGCAAAAATGCGGTTTTACGTTAACTCAATACGTTTTCAGATTGTATATTGTATATGCCCATACATCCTGCTTTGGAAACTCATAGTATTAGAGTATCAGTTAATGCAAAAGTTTTTAGCAGGTGTACGGACGTTGAAAGTTCGTCGTGCCCAAAGAATCTCGCTGGTATTGCTGTTGTTGTTTACCATATTTAGAAGTCACCTGAAGATAGCAACGTTTCACAAAGTGTTTATACAAAAAGCTGTTCTGCGAAAATGAGGGGAGGCGTCGACAGATTGTCATGTCAGGGAAAGCGTAACACAATTCGAAGGCTTGATGTCTTACCAGGAAATGGGACAAAAGGTTTTAAGACAGTTAGTTTTTTCGTACGCTAGTTCTAACCCCGACTTGCACGCTTATCCGTGCAGGGAAGTTTCTCACTACCTTGACTTTGAGCACAGACGCAGACATCAGCTGGCTGTCGCGTAAAAAGATTGAAACGCTTTGATTGGTGCGATTAAGATCTAGATGACCAGATTATTTGCTAACAAGGGCAGCTCATCGAGGCTGATAATGTGGGCGTGATGTGTTAAAATTGTTGTTCTTCTCTAGTTTTCCTAGTTTCAGATCTTTTCTTAGTCACTGTCAAGTTGCAACACCGTGCGCTTGAAGCAAAACAAGTGAATCACAACATGAAGAGCTGTTCAAAAACGTGTTCCGAATACTACAAGCCCAAACAAAATATATCAGCTCTTCGTTGTTGATAAGATGATAAACATTCCAAAAACCAGACGTGAAATTTTTGTCTGAAACTCATTCAAGCGTTGGTACTGTATTAGTCAACTCGTGAAGTTAACACCGATTTCTATGCTTCCACCAGTAGCCATTTAGGGGTGTTGGCTTGCGGTTCAGATGATCAAAGGTTGTCCATTGATGCGTTTATTCCTATGGTTAGATTGGAGGGATTTCAGTCTGAATGTCGGAAATACGTGTGAATTTATGGATATGTCAAGAGGCTTACGAACAAGCTGACCAAGTGATAGGCTTCGCCATACAGAAGTCTTCAAACTGATATTTGCAATATCGATTTTATTAGTTTTACTAAGCGACACTGTTCAGAGTAAGCACTTCTTTAACTTATTTGTTAGTATACATCCCAGCTATTATGAAAATTGCACGAAGAAATTCAAATTTGTGGGTGTGTCATGACGCTGTATTCACAAGCAGTATGCACGAACGCAGAAGATAGTGACTGGGTGTGTCTTACTGCTACAGTTTACTGTAAGCTTTTGCTAGCACTGAAACAAATCACTTGTGTTTTATTTTTTTTATTGTTAGTTTGATCCATGATTCCATTCAGTCGAATGCAACATTGAAAGCGCATGCTGATCACGAGTGGTGAGATTTTCTAAACGATTGAGTGCAAGGTTTTTAGCATTTGGATGTTTTTGACAGGTGAAGTAAAAGCAATCTGATGCACAAGTCTTTTTTACTTACAATCCTATTAAAGATGGGTGGAGACACATGATCAGAATTTGTTATCTTCAGGGTTATTCAAATTTATACAAGAACTAGACACCGGTAAGTCAAACAGCCTGTTGCATTGAAAGTAAAGATATGTTACCAAATTCTGCATCTTTTTTACCACATTGGAAAAGTTTCGGAGCTTGAGGGAATTATTCAAAAGCCAGAAAATCTGAAACTTCGGTGTTTTTTTCAACAGCCAGCGGGATACGAGACCCAAGGTGGTCGACTGCATAAAAGACTTTCTGCTTTGGTTTACTTGATCGCTCTGTTGCGGCCATTGATGTCTATAATTAGAACGTTTACTGTTTGTTTCCGTAACTAGGAAACGTTTAGGTTGCGCTTACGGCCACTACGTTCAGGCTGTTTTCTGGCATTTTCACATACCCGATAACCGCTACGTGCTGCGGGCCGTCGTCCAAAAAGCATTTTTTATTCATTCGGGATAAAAGTTCTAGATTAATGAGAAAGTCTGTTCGAAAAGCATGAATAATCTCCTTGTTTGTACTCATTGCCTAGGAATGAGGAACGAGTAAACGCCCGAAAAACTTGCACATCAGGACAAAAAACACTCCTCACCACCAACAAAACAAAGAGCTGTGTGGCACTGAAGCCAGCATCATCGCTTAAATTAAAATATCAGGATGATGCAAACAATTCATATTCAGAACGATACGAGGCCAGGGTGGAGAACGCAACCAAAGCACGCGGCAGCGACCATATTGCTTCGTTGCTTTTATGAACGGTAAATGTTTTTCGTGGAATGTACCTTGAAATATTTAGAAATTGATTGGTTTTAAAGAAAAAATCAAATTTTGCAACCAATAAACAGTTCTTTTGAACATTTTAAATAAAAAGTAAACTTTTGTTTAACTACTGTAATCAAAAACGAAGTTGTATGAATATTTTAATTTGAGAAGAATGTTTAAAACAACCTAAGTTTTAGCCAAATAATATGCAGCTATACATGCCTTATGTGATCGCGTATTAAACTACATTTACAAAAAAGTAATAGCAAATTGAAGAAGTAGCTCAGAAGCAAATAGAAACCCAACAGGATTCATTTATCCTTCAAATGCGTTGATCAAAACTCTTTGTTTCGCGGGAACGTTTCGTCAAATCGTCCACACAATGTTATTACTTGTTTCCCAAGGGAAGCGTCTGTTGCGAGGCATAAATAGCTATTTGCTTGTGTATAACTTGCCTCGTACAAAGCACGTTGGGAGTCACGTGCGCACAGTCGTGTGTCACGCGCGACATGTGCCGACCGTAAAGCAAGCTGGTACAGGTGAGTGGCTGTGTCACGCGCGCAGAGCGTAGCGAATTGATTTTCCTACGCCTTTTCCGATCGTGTTGTAACTTTCTTTTGATGGCATCACGCATGTGCGTGAGGCCTAGCGGTCAGACTTCAAGGCTGAGAAGACGAGCAAAGCCCGAGTTGCACGACCGACGAGACAGGAGTGCACGTCGGCAGTGGTTGAAGCTTAACCGTTTTTTTACACCCAGCCGGATAACTCTCCTTCCGCTAGCACACGTTAAATCGTTTAGCTTAAAGGCGAGATTTGACATTGAGATAAATCGCTTTATCCGCCGTTTTTGTAAAAAACTGAAGAAAACGGGAGCAAGCTAGGTTGGGCACGACATTTCAAACGAAATTTTCCTTCGCGAAATCATCTGGCACGCGTGTATTCAGTTACCACAAAACTGACGTACAAGATCACCTCACACGTTCAGATACAAAATTGAATTTATCCTTCCAAACTTCTATAACATTGAGTAGCGCAGGTCTGCAAACCAATTCGTGCATTGCGCTAAAATAATGTTCCGTGACGTTAAGGTTGCCTGGACACCTGTGTGTCCAGCAGATCAGATACGCGGATTAACAGAAACGAACACTTTCAATGTAAGATGCGTCCTTTTCGAATAGCTCTCTCTTTGATTGGTCTGCCTTCAAGTCGGTGTCCATCTCATTGTGGTAATCAGTTTGGCTTTATTTGGTGAATTGATCAAAATAGCAAGGTCTGATCTACGGTAGCATTTCGCGAGGCTATTGGGTGTTGAAAAGACGCGAAAGGAAAAAAGAGTATGACATATGGCATGGTTGGGAACACCGTACTTTAGTGCAAAAACGGTTTCAAATGGCTGAGTACAACAATCAGGAAACAAATACGTTGTTTTTTTGCATCAAACAAACGTTAACATAAAAATAAGACACTCAGTGTGTATGTACAGTTAATGCAGCGGCTGAAATCGTTCATTCTCGTTGCATCAACTGTAACCGAAAAATGCATTTTTAGGCCAGTGTTGAACTCCTTCCTGTCTAGTAATCTCCAACGTCTACTTTAATTATTAATTGCTTGCTTAGAGTAAAGTGGCCATAAGCGAAGTTCAGTGTTTCACTGATGTAGCCCCAAAGACAAAGTGTATAACGTCTGTAGATTGAATAGTTGGCTTTTACTTTTAGAAAAACAAGATGCTGTTTGAAATATGGCAACTTTTGTTACAAATTGTTTCATTTTTGTGTTTTTCAAGCAAACTCCTCTAAATAACACGGCAGAATATCTTTTTGTGACTGATATCGTATATTTAAAGCGTGAACTTCATAATTTCAAAAGAAAGCATACTTCATAATTTTAAAAGGAACAAGAATGAAGGTGCTCTGTTTTGAGAAATAAAGCGTTACGTCACCAGATTTCTTAGATATTAATTTGCACACGGTTTAGAACCATGCAAGGTCTGTTTGCAAGCAATCCGACCAGGCAACTGCCCGTGACCGAAGTGATACAACAGAGAAAAAATCTTCAGCAAATCTACAGTAGCATTTTTCTTGTTGTCGAAACCATTATGATGATTTTCCTTCAATTCTACCGCTGGAACTGCGTCATGCTCATGCCGGTACACCCTTTTATTAACTAAGATCATAGGAAATACGCTTCATGGGAGACGGCGTTGGCGCCCAACAAGCGGATCGGATTTAATGCGATTTCTCTACCTAAAGGTGTGAAAGTGTTATTGACAAGAAAAATTGAATTATAAAGCGTTTTGCGTAAAAACGTAAGGGAAAAAATGTGCAAGGAAACGAAGTTGGAAGCAAACTTGTTTTTTGTGCTAGATCTTCACAACATACGGAAAAACACTCAGGCTTATACGGTTCGTTGAAATTTGTATTGACTGAAAGCTGATTTAATAAAACAAACTATGTACCTGAAAAGAAAAAATTTTGGACATTTTTATCAAATTCTTGTTCCTAGTTTCAAGATAAAGAGGCAAAAACGAAAAATTGTTTCACTTTGAAAAAAGCAGAAAATGCCTTGGGGTCTATATATTCCTGAAGAACGTTTCAATTCTATTTACTTGTATGGAACCACGTAATATTATTACTGTAACATTTTTAGCAGAAAAAATTCAAAGGATTTTGCAGGTAGTGCAAACAGCGTTTGGCCTTAATCTTGTTTCATTGCGTCTTGATTAGCGCAGTTGTAAATTAATGAAACTATCTTCTTTCCATTAAAATGAATCTGTTATATGAAAAGGAATTGCCTCAAAAATTGTGTAGAAGTTAATTGCCGCCTAGGCGTATAGCAAAATGATTACTTTGATTACTTTGTACACAAGCGTTATGTTTCAAACACGATCTAGCTATTTAGTTTCAGCGCTTGATGTTGTCTACAAAAACTTTCAAACGTCATGCCAAACGTAATCAAGTAGTATTTAGAATATATTGAATTACTAAATGAAGCAAAATATTAAGAAATTTCCCATCGGTAAGTTTAATTTTTGATTCCCTGTGCACAGTGTGTTAAAAGATAAATGGCTATTAACTAGACCTAAACGTGCAGTGACGAACACCTTGAGACAGAATCCATTGTGGTATGTTCTGGAAAGATGAAATTTATCGAGAGCGCACTCTCACGACTTTTTTAAATCCATTTCTTGGCAAGTCAACCTGAAAAAAGTCATACCTCTTAGTGTTTCGCGGAATTGCGCAAACTCATTTGTTGCAGTAAAGTCTAAATAATAAGGCGTTGAGAACTTGATCAGAGCAGTCACGAACGAGGCCTAAGAACAGTTGTCTGCGCAACACTTCGAAATGTTTGTGGACGCAGTCAGAGTGGATCGTCTGATTAATCGTATCTGCGCAGACGTTCTATTTTTAGATCCATCGAAGAAAGCGGCCTCAAACATTCATCTGCGTCGTCTGTTTGGCATATCGGCATCGCGGTGTTTACGGTGGTCGCTGGATGTGTCAAGCAACTGCAGCTTCAGCCGACCTAACCCAAAGTTCGCCGGAGTCTGCATCTGTGCCAGAAATGGATTTCGAAACTGCGCCCAGCGGAAACTCAAAACCTTTCGCTGTTTGCATCCGCATCAAGCCACAGTATGTTTGACTTTGCTCTTCTAAAACGCGACTGCTCTGAAACATTTTTCGTGCCTAAACTTACTGTTCTGAAGAATCAGCATTCACTCTCTTTGCAGCAACGTTGTGATAAGATTAGCAAAAGAATTAACCTCTACCATCTTTACCTCAGAAAAATCTTATCTCGGAATTAGGGATGACGTTGCAACGCAGTAGAGCGACAGACCAATTCACCACTGGCTTCTTTTAATATACGGCAAAGGCCTCGTAATTCGCTCACTGGATGTGCAGTTAGCGCAGCCTTCACCGAGATGACTGTGAGTTTTTCTCAATGCCAGATTACTCTACCACTAGTGAAGAGTAATGGGTCACAACGTAGGTATACAGTGCAGTACATTCATTCCCACGCAGAAAATCACAGAGATCACCGACACAAGCTTACAAGAAGCCGAACTGAAGAGTCTGAGAAAAAACATCCGTAGCAACCTAAAGAAAATATGACATGCCATGAAGAAAGCATTTCAACTGTGCGAATTTACATTTTTGCGTATTGCACGGTGAAGGCTGTTACCAGACTGGTTTAAAAGTGCTTTTTATTTTCTGTAAAGACAAGGAAATCTCTAAAAGACAAGGAAATCTCTTCTTCGTATCTACGAGATTAGAGAATGCTTTTCCTCGCTGATCAGGAGGCTGACCACTCCCTTGTTAATGAACAATAGCGGAAGACGCTAACGTATTTTAACAGACGTACTCGATCACTTGAACATGCTTAATACCAAGATGCAAGGTAGGAATTAACACATTTGTTCGCTAAATCGTAAGACTTGTCTCTTGAAACACATGATTCATCGGTTTCAGCAATTGCTACTTCTATAAGAGGAAATACTTCTAACAACCCTTCCTCAATTTTTACGCCACAGATTAAGCTTTAACTGAAATGCACTAAGACTGTCTGTAACAATCAATAGATTAAGAAAGTGTCTGTAATGTAGTGTTGTACGAAGTGTTACGCGTAAGCGAAAAATTGTGTCTGTATATCCTGTGGTCCAACCCCTAACGCCCAACGCCGTCACAAAACGTTCGTTACTGTTATTGTCAATCTGCATTGTGCGGGAAGTTTGTACTTGTGCTCTATGGACTTCGTGTCTGGTACAAATATTAAAATAAATTTTAAAAAATAACTAAAAATACTGTAAATAAATATTTGCAACCAATTGTACATTCTCCAGGAGAAGCTTTCTCATTGCTTTCCTGATCTCGATATTTCACGTTGCGATAGGACGAGAAATCTGCACGATCAATCAGCGATAGAAGCTGACACTACCATGGACTTGACAGCGCAAGCATGGGCGTCGGAAGGATTTTTTCCAGGGGAGCCAATAGCCGATTTTTCTCGAGGTAGCCAAAAAGATTTTTTCAAAGGGGCGGCAAGACTGTTAAAATATCATGTTACCCACTCTTAACTAAGCGAACAATCTTTTTTTTTAATTTATAGAAAAATATCAAATTTCAGAACCCAGGGAGACCAAGGTCCCCTGTCCTCTTCCGACGCCCATGAGCACAGACTAGCTGTTTGAATTAAGCATCGATTGTGTCTCACCTCTTTGCAACAGAGGCGCAAGAAAATGACATTGGCAGTTTCTCGATAAACCTTCGGCAGGAGTATCCCGACATTTCTCGACAAGCCATTCGTATTTTATTACCGTTTGCTAAGACGTATTTGTGTGAATTGCCTTTTTCTTCCCTGGCATTAATCATGCACAAACAAAGCTCGGGACTGGAAAGTGTGGGAGCAGGAACTGCGGGTACGTTTGTCAGACATGCAATCCCGTGTCACGAAAATTTGTGAAGGTAAGCAGGCGCATCATTCATATTAAACGTTGATGTTGTTACGTATTAAATGTTGATGTTATTGCAGTGTGTGGTGTGCATTATGCAGTGTGTTTCAAGTAGCTGCAATTGCAAGATTGTGAAGAGTAAGTTCTCGACTTCAGCAAGTAGGCGTGCCCGGCGCCGAATCCACAGTTTACTGCTCTGCCGCAACCGAAAAAAGTTTGAAAAGCATTGCATTACAGTACGTTAAGGACTTGCGTAGGCAAAAAACCTTTTCAAAGCGCAAACTCAGCAGTAATGTAGGTATAGAAATATGAAACGTTTTATGCTCAAATCCAGTTGAATCGACGGGGCTGCTTTTCTTAGAACCACTAAAATTACCGGGACTGGTTATTGCAGCGACCGTACCTTCTTGCACATAATTGCAATTTTCTACGCCGCAGGTTTATGTCTCATAGGTGTGTTGGTTTTCGACATGACACCTTATGTCTGCGTACCTGATTATAAAATTTATTTGATTGTTCCAAGAACTTCAATCCCGAACGTATTCTCGTGCTGAGTCACGATTCATAGCGGTAAACAAAGTCTTGCTTCTTTGACGAGCAACACACCAAATAATCAATCGGAAAATCGCATGGTTTCAAAATCCCGGACTGGGCACACTTTCAGCAGACATCATGCTCACCAGCCTGCATAAAACTGCAGACTAAACAATCTACCAAAATACTATATGGCTTAATGCACACGCAAAGCTAAAACTCTACTGCAATCATGTGCTGACGATGCGACTTATTGCCAGTAGGCCTGATGTAGAGACTATTGCAGTCTTTTCCATGATCTTGTTAACCCTGTTATTTACTACGATTTTGGTGATCCAAGCTATTGACTAATAATAATTTGGTTGAAACAAATAATTGTTACTTACAAAAATTGTGTTGTGAAAATGTGTAACACAACATAACTCATTCCCCTACCACTAGGAGAGCATATAGTGTGGCAAGCAAATTTATTTGGGTAATGCTGTGCTTCACCTAAGCAGTTTTCAATTATTCTCTGAAAATATATGTTTAAATCTGCCTTATTCTGAGACTCTCAAGATATCTTTAGCGTTTTCATAGCAACACAGTTTTATACTGGTTCTCTTAAATCAGTGGTCTTCAACGTGGGTGAAATCGCCCCCCAGGCGACGGTTTTGTGCATTGTGGGAGTGATCTTGTGATTTACGACATTTGGGTGGCGATTTCAGTTTCCAGGGGAGCGATTTCTGCAGTTTAAACATATTAAATTTCAAAAAAACAATATCTGTTACTTTGAAATCATAGCAGTTGATGCACTTTCGACTCCATGTTTCGCGATAAAGGTTATAAAACGTATCAGAGTGGTCACGTAACACTCAAACTATCATCGTTCTGTGTAACGCTTCGCTGTACCAACTATTCAAGAACACTGAGATTGTCACTGGTTGGGAGTCCAGCATTGCGGTTGCGATTCTCACAAAAATTATGAATGTGCAAGTATTTTGTTGAGTATAATGTTCAAAATAAGATGAAAAGCAGAGAAACTGTTGCACTGAGTAGTTCGTTACGTTGGGTGGACCAATCGTTACATGATCAACGTCACAAAAAGGACATCAAGCACTAATACTTACCAGCTTGTATACATCAGCAAGCGGGGTTTTGGGTATTTCTCGTATAGTATACGTTAATTATTTCTATCATACCGATTTTGGTTGAAAGCAACCAATGCTGATGTAGCTATCGGCAAATACCCAATCGCTTAAACTCCATTTTTCAAGAGGAAAACTTAAGCTTTTTTGAAGATAGTAAAAATGGCCCAACAATCATAACATTGTTACAGTACCACTAAATCATCGCATCCACTTTCGCGGCGATAGTGAATATTAATTGCGAGAGGCGGTCAAGTTTAGCTTAGTGAATTTTCGTCGTGAACTCTCACAAATCACTTCAACCGTATGTGTTATTAACGAAATTGCCTTGAAGCAAGTCTGCATGGCCTTCGGTAGAGCACTGCCAGACCATTGTTTCGTAGGCAAAAAATATGACCGTTCTTTGTCACGTGTTTTATAATATTTGATTAGTACCTTGAGTGAAACAATGTAGGCCTTGAAGTGTGTTCTGTTGTAAAAATACTGGAAATATGACTGTTGCGAGATGATTTACGTAGCATTAATAGCTAGTCAATTTAGTAATAGCTAGCCGTAAATTGTAAAACGTGCTTATCATGTTTCTCAGTCAGTTCGAGTGTTTTGCTGCCCTGTGGATATAGCTGTGTTGTGTGCATCTGACTTATGGCAGGGTATATTTTAATTTATTTGTTTATGACCAGACACGAAGTCCATAGTATGAACACACACACTCTGCGTACTATGGACTTCGTGTCTGGTCATAAACAAATAAATTAAAATATACCCTGCCATAAGTTTTGAACTCCTTAGTTTAGCTAAGATGAGGTGTTTGGGCTTACTCGCTGGTCTAAGTTACTCTTTTCCTAGCCTACTGTACTGTTATACGGAGTTATGACAGGGTATATTTCAATTTATGTGTTTATGACCAGACACGAAGTCCATAGTACAGAGTGTGTGTGTTCATACTATGGACTTCGTGTCTGGTCATAAACAAATAAATTAAAATATACCCTGTCATAACTCTGCATAACAGTACAGTAGGCTAGGAAAAGAGTAACTTAGACCAGCGAGTAAGCCCAAACACCTCAT
>JGI24158J21664_10007261_pt1 | contig 14715 bp, 9 predicted proteins | sample Ectturendosymbi3_FD_21664 | JGI IMG/M metagenome (IMG submission 21664) | reverse complement strand
ATGACAAAAACCTGATTAATAAAAGTGGGACGAAAACTATTTGTTGTCAAATAATGGCACTAAAGTTTGTCAACATATATGTGTGCTAGTCCACGAAATAACTTACAAATATGTAGTGATATAACTCATTGAGACAGCCAATGTCAATTAAAAGAAGTACAACACAATGAATTGGCGACTTCACTATAAAGTGGAAATTCCTCCCCTGAACCCATGAAATTCCTCCCCAGGGAGGAATTCCTCCCCGGTTGGGAACCACTGTGCTTAGCTAATCACTATAGGATCAGCTTCTGCACGCTTGAACGTCATAATCCGGTGGCAGGGACCGATAAGCGTGCAGTACCGTCCGTACAAAGTTTTTTTGCTGCTTCTATACCTCCGAGGTGTGCTCTTTAAGAATCTGAATGATGCCACTCTGTCATCCTTGGGCAATCCTCACAATATGCAAATTAAGGCCACCATTACGGAAAAATCTTCTTTTGTCAATATCTCAGTCACTATGCATGATATCAAAATAATTTTTGTGTTTATCCCCATGTTTTGAAGGGTAAAGAATAAAATTAAGCCATTTCAGTAAAGATTACGCCTTTATTTTTTGCAGAATACGCATATTGAGACTGTTATTACTGAAAATCACGTCTTCGTCCAAATCTCAGTTGCTGCACATTGTATCATAATATTCGTGGCGTCTATTCGTGTTTAATGAGTAAATAATTCAGATTAAACTTTTGAAGTATTGATAACAGCAATATTTTTACAGCAAAAATATCAAAGTAAGGACAGCCGTTTTTGATAGGATCAGCAACGGCGGCCTGGCAAAAACGACTCTTCAAATGACTTCACAAACGGGAATCCCCAAAGCCGTAGATGAAGTTTTGAGAAAAATGCTGATGCAATAAAGCTGTTCTCAGGAAATAAAAGCATTCTCATCATTGAAAGTGAGAATGCGTTGGTCGAAGGTGATTTAGAAGTAATTGTTAGCAAGACGCATAATCTTCTGCATACAAGCTTGATTGAATAGGCTTTTAGCTGAAAGTGGAGGTAATTCTCACTTTTAGAGCATACTCAACATTTATCAGGGAAGGAATCAGTTTTAGGCCCCTCCCGATCCGCCTCCTATTATAGCTTGTGGCTAGTGAGGCATTTATACTGCAGTAAAAAATTTAACAGAGAAAAATTTAGAGGCCTACTCAATACAGTAATAAAAAATACATTGAAAAAATCCCGTCCTCAAGTGTATAACAGCCGGAAGGTTGGTGCTGGTGGATCTCGGTTGTCATGTTCATTGCTTGGTTTTTCTTGGAGTCTGACATCTGGATAGAGACAACCTTCATGCGTTACGGAATTGGCCCAAACGAAATCATAAGCATAACCCTGAAGCCCGAAACCATGAAACGATGGGCATAGAGTACGGACACCTGCAGCAGGATCGTAAAGATATCGCGAACATGTCCGATCACAGTGGAGAGAGGGAGGTGACGAGTCATGAAAAAGAGAAGCCATCACGCAATACTTCGGACGCAGAAGATAGGGATAAGATAAGAAAACATCTGACTTGCATCGCTCCCCTGGATCCATATAGTCATCCCGCTGATTTAGGCAATGTTGGTACTGGTCTGATTTCACCTGAATCGGTGAACGCATATGACGCAGTGGATATTGGAAACGGACAACTTGTGTCATTTGAACAGAGCATGACGGATTTACTCTTATATCCAAGTTGGTATTGACCATGGCAGTGAAGAGAAAGGTAGCAAAGTTTGGGAACAATACTTCTTTTCTGGTTTACTCTATCGAAATGTGATGTCACAGACAGTTGCGATGAAGAAAAACTAAATGCCGAGATTTTGCAGCAAGTTTTCAAACGAAAAACCAGTTAAAGATGTTTGTAGCAAAAAGTGTAGATTGTAATCTTTTTCCTCATGTTTTGTCAACTTTTGTTGACACTTTTGCTACATTTAATCCTTTTCAAAGCACAACCTATTGTTAAAAGTTTTCGCGTTATTTCTATATAAGCTTGCACTTGGGCCACGTTGGGAATGTCAGGGTAATATGTAATCAGTTAAGCGATGTGAATATTCTTTATGTGGAGATGTTCAAATAAGTGCATTGGCTGTGATGAAGCTATCTTATTTGTTGCATTTTTACATGCGTTCAACTCCCACGAATGCTGTGGAAGCAACATACACATTCAAGGTTTCTTTTACAAGAGCACGTGTCCACAGCATTTTACTTGGCACGCCTTACGCACCTACGTTTCGGTGCCAGTCTAAGCTTAGGAACGTTTGCCATATAATCTTTTTGTAAATAAATTTGGCTGTAGACTGGACTTCCTGGACGTCTTGCACGAAAGACTGCGGATTCGGAGAGCAACTTCGACAAAGGAACTGCACTTCATCTCGATCCGAGTGCGGATTTCTCAAAGTCGAACGAAGAAGCTGCAATACGCATCCCTGTCTCGGTACTGCAGTGTTTCGGTTTTAGTTTTAATAGTTTTAAGTCGATGTCCACGCTAGTCTGCTGCAGCTTTTCTTGAAGGTCACCATGCTATAGTTCTAGTTAAAATGAAATAGCAACCTAAAAAACGATCATCGGCGAACCACGCATTTTCAATACAAATACTGACAACTGTACTAACAGCACGTTATCACTCTCACGTACACGTTGTGGTGGAAATATGGACAGCCGCCATGAAGCTCATGGCAAAAGATCAATAAGTTAAACTCTTTGCAAACATGCAAAAATCAAGTTTTATGGCTGTGCAGGGAATTGATATCGATTCGGGAACTTTGCATTTACAATGCATGGGACATACTCGGCACACAGCAGCATCAAGCTTGTTTTCAGTGAAAGTAGAGATCATTTTCCCTTAATTCATTCATGCGTAGATTATGGAGCTTGTTCTCGAACTTGCGGCGGAGGAAGCATGGTGCACTTTGGCGATTGTGGAAATGAGCACGACTGTCCGATGAACTACAGCGACTGCAATACACAACCTTGCCCTCAAGGTAACGCCAGGGTCAGGTAACCTTCTGCCCATCATGATGTTAATACTGATTCCAGCAACAATTATTACTCGCGTGGAAGCTGTTTAATCGGTTGGCAATATATTTTTAGGTAGTTAAAGGGATGAAATGATTCCAGGTTTGATCGTCAAACTGATTTCATCGAGTGGTCTTATTGCAGTTGCAATGATCTTTTGACTGCGCGTTTCTATACCATAATGTTATAAAACAATACAATTTCACTTTTGAAACGAGATCGAATTACACTTACCAAAAACTTGCTAGACCGCGTTTAAATACGGTAGAAACAAATGAGCTGCTGTTGAAACCAGACCGTATGTCATGCACTGAAAGGCTGAAAGCAAAGCAGACCAACTCATCACGGAATGCTTGATCAGAAAAAAAATAACACCGATTCTACCTGTTAAGCCAAAGCAGCGACATGCCATACAAGGTGCTCAAACATGTAAGAATTTAAGAGAAGAAAAAATGTGGAACTAATTTTACAAATATATGTTTTTTAATGTTTTTTTCGAGGCACGTCATTGGTAACGACGAAAAACAAAATTTATTGAAATATTTTGTTTATCATTAAAACTCAAGGCCATGTTCCATGTTTTTTCACTGCTCTTGTAAACTTCCGGGGTAGTTTTATCCTAGTAGTTCCGCTTTCAGTGTTGCAGTTTCGCCTGCGATAGTTGTCATTCAAGATTACAAGGAAATCAGCTGCGTAACCGGGAAAGACAAACCGAGCAAATACGTCCGCTTCGCATCACCAAAATATCACAAATTCAGATGATTTTTGCCAGTTTAGCAGGTTTTTGACCTCGGATGTTTCATTTGAAGATTGTTTTGTCATCGGCAAGGTTTCGTTCACGGATTTGCGAATATGTTGTTGAAAGAAGAAGATGCCAAGTCGGACATGACATGATATATAGATTTCTAAACAATATGCTTTTATCAAAAATACGAAAAAAGCACAAAAAGCACAAACGACGTTTCCGTTCGAAAAAAAGCTTCATCTATTTAGCACAGTCATTTCAGACGGAGGAAATTGGCAAGTACAAACTTCAGAAACCAAGATCTCCGCAACTCTCTCTCAACTGCTGACAAATGCTGGTGATGCTCAAGGCGCACTCTCAGCCTAGTCTGCGGATTGTGTTGCGTGTGTGCAGTTAGGTCAGGGGTACACAACGGGCGTCCGTACGGCCGCATGCGGTCTTCGCTAAGAATTTATGCGGCCGTGCACATGTCGGCTAATTTAAAATGTCAGTTATGGTGGCCGTGCCTTATTAAAAACTCTTTGTCTACTGTATTAGAATGCTTAGTGGAAAGACAGCCAAACGGACACGTGTGCAAGCAGGCTAGTCTCAGTGTGTGGAAACACAACAGAGGGAATGCAAAAAAAGAAAAAGGTTGGACTCTCTGGCGGCCGTAACTCACAAAAATAAACGTAATGCGGCCGGCAACAGCGAATAGGATGTGCACTCCTGAGTTAGGTAAAAGTCATAATTAACGTAGCAGCTCTTATAAGTACAGTAGCGTTCTCAGGCCTGCCTTTGGCCAGTTTTTACGTATGTGGAATTAAGCGGTTTGAAAATGTTTTTAAATAATTGTGTGGACGAGAAATTTGACTTGAACGGGCGGTACTGGACAAAAAGCGATCCTTCCCATTTCAAGACCCATGTTACCCCCTGTTTGAAACCCCAGCCTATTCTGTTGTCACCAGAGTCCTGACCCACCCGNTAGTGGTTCAGTAAACGTTGTCTGCTTGACAAACCTTTGTGAGCTACTATCTATCTATGCACGTTATGCGCCGCAGTCAAATCGCACAGCACAAGACATTTTTCAGTGGATCGGACTTCACGTTCAAAAACGTATCTTCAACTCCTGTGCTTCTGATTCAAATAAAATATGTACATCCATGTGAATGTTTTTGGTTCTAACGCCGGAACAGTGGTCGGAAACTATCCATTTGACAAACTTTTTTTTTGAAATTAATTGCTGGCATATGTCTTTTCTGGGAGCATTGGGCTTTGTTTTTAAATTGTTCAAATCTTTTGTTTTATCAACAACTTTCCAGGAAATTGCGAAATTTACCGCTACGGAAGCAAGAGCGATTGTTGCAAACCATCGCTGGACCCCTTCAAATGTGGCATTTTCCGTCTGGACAGCCTGATAGTTGGCGGAAAGGAAGCAGAGCCATATTACTGGCCGTGGATGGTGAGTTTATCACTTTGCCGCACTTTCGTCGATGATTATGTAGAGAAGAAATCGAAGTTTTTTATGTAATACTCAGGAAGAAACAAACAAGCAACGATTCTCAAAATTTCATGCCACTGTAGTGGAACCACATGTGCCTTAGTGATTTATGCGTTGCCAATCAGTGATTTTAGACCTTTTCTATTCACCAATTAGATTCCACCTACATGTTTATGAGCAGCTAACAATAGACATGATAGCTGCTAACCTATACATCACGGCGTTTAGTCGCTTTTTCCTGTCGCTCCCGTGAGCGTTCAACACTGTTGTTCAACATTATCCTGTGCTGCCGAACCGTTTCACCGTTTTAAGCTACACTGCTCTGGATTTGCGATTCCTACACTGCTCTGGATTTGCGATTGCGTGTATTGGTGGTTTTGACCTACATGCGCATATAGTTAAAGAAAGTCTCCACAAAGGCGACACAGTCGCCGCAATCAGCAAATTGTTTTACGAGGAAATCGATTTCACATATTTTACGCATCTTCATCCATTATTCAAATCGAGCATTGTTTGCTATGCATTCAACAACTGTAAAGAAGAGTGAATCCGGATGAGGCTGTGTTTGTGAAAATTCAATTTTGCATCAAATAATATTCGTTTCTTTCCTGGAAAGAAACATGTTACTACATTATGCATGTTTCATTTCAGGAAGCAGTTTAGTCAGTCTTAAGCAGGCCGAGTTTATCGTGGGATTTAAACATCGACTCCTAGTATTTTAACCACGATCGCCAGCCATAATCTGCAAAGATCATTAAGTAAAGTCTATTCGTTGTACCAGACACGCAAATCATGCCAAGGACAAGCGGCCAACTGTCCTCAAACCAATAACAGCGACATTACGAACGTCCCAGGTACCAGGGTCAAAGTCTATTTTGGCCCGCTCCCTATACCCAGAGCGTGCCCCAACCGGAGGCTGAGTGCTTTCAATTAAAAGACCGAATTTGGTCATTTTCACGTTTATTCAAATTTAACGGCCGAGCCCTTTCATTCTTCTACGGTTGCAATGTCAAAAGTTATACAAAGTTTTAGGTTGATTCAAATAAATTTAATCCGATAAAAATATAAAAATGACAAAAAAAGTTACCAAAACATCACACAAGCCGTTTTTCATGTAATAAATTGCAGTGACCCGTCATGTCACTGGCACGCCAATATACTAAACAAGCAGTCTTTCTGTTGTCAACGTACATTACCATTTTTTCCTTCGAAAGGAAATTTACAGCTGTGATTTACAATTGAGAAACAGCAGTTTTCGCTTCTTTCATTCAGTGAAGTATGTTGCAGACTGGTCCCACCGTTTACAAAATGTCATGTAAGTAACAAACAGGTGCTTCGATTTTACAAGATATGTTTCTAACACTCTTTCTTCCCCTCAGTGGTGACTTTTCTTTGCCTTACAGGTTCAAATAAAACTGGGAAAGCCTGGAACGGGTGCGCTGATTTACTGCGGCGGCAGTGTGATCGGATCTAAGTGGGTGCTGACCGCCGCTCACTGCGTCGTGTAGGTTACTTGGTGGAGACACGAGCTGCAGGAACACTTAAACTATTTGATTGGTGCCGGGCTGTGCAAGTCGGGAGTGTGGCTAAATGTGGTTCTAATTGTCTTAATCAGATTCCATTTTTTGCATCGCCTGTTTCAAGAAACATCGCTCTCTTCGTGTGTGATAATTGCTTATCTAGTTTCTTTTTTTCTAGTTTTTTTTTAGCTTTTTCTTGTTTCTTTTTTTTCTAGTTAAACAAAGTAGATTTCGAAAACTAGAAATTAGGTTTAACCACTTGCAGTCGCAGCGCACTGTTCCACAGAATTCAACAGTTAAACCGTTTTATCGGATTCTAAGGTGATGGTTTATGGGGATTCATAATTATCACGCACGAGGACATGTGATTATGTTGGAATCACTTTCCGCTTCGTCAAACCAAACTTTTGTGTCTTAACGTTATTTCAGATTTGATCACTACTTCATGTTTTGGAACTACCTTTTTAATTAACTGCTGTTTTAGTGTTTCCAGTAACTTGATCCTGTAGTATCGTACTGACTTTTAATGAAATCGGGCATACCAAATATTTTGCATTTCCGCATTTCAGAGCTTTTCGTCGCACCCCAGACGACATTCGAATGGATTTTGGTTCAAAATATCTCAGGAAAAAATCGCTGCGCAGAGTTGCCAAGAACGTTTTCATACACGAAGACTACCATTGGCCGGTGAACGACATCGCCCTGATTGAAGTAAGACAGTTTAGTAGCAAAAAAAACATTGTAAAGTTTGAAAAAGTCTTGTCATTTTGCTGAAATGTTTCAAACACTTACTGTAAAAGAATATTTGATATAATTTAGTGACAAAAGTTATTCTTTTTCGCTCCTAATTATATACGCACAGACGTTAAAAACCGTAATCTGGGGTAAAAAAACGCTCACTTAAGATGAACATGTGTTTCAATGATCAAGAAAGTTGCTTAAAAATCAACTAATGCTGCGGATCACATTGATGAAAGGTTTCAAAACAAAAAATATCTACACTGAAAACTTTCAAGTTCAAAATTTCGGGCATGTTTTGCAGCTCCGTTCGGAATTGATTTTTGCCAACATGAAGAAACCAGGTTTCCCTGTGAGCCCCATCTGCTTGCCCGAAGGTGAAGAGACTCCGATCGACGAATACTGTTACGCCACTGGTTGGGGTTTTGGTGAGTAAACGAACACTGCTCTGACATACTATGCTTTGTTCAGAGGTCAGGAGTTTAGTTCTTGATACTATGGTCGTTGCTTAGAAAAATATTCTCTCAACGCCAACGTTTGGCGCGGGTCTAATTTATGACGTTACACCATCAGCCAAATATTAAAACCTAAGCCTTTATTGCAAAGTATGGTCATATTTATAGAGGAGTTAGCTTTTTCGCAAAGGAGCCACACTGTCTCTATTACGCTGTGCCATGGAGGCTGGACACCTGCTCCACTCAGCGCTCACCTGTCCACAGGGTGGGAATCCACGACATCTCAAATTAAGGCGCCTATTTATACCCGCCACACAACAATCCACCATTTCATCAGATGACAACAACAGAAGTTCGGTCCTCTGGGCGCATCACTAATGGCATGCGGAGTGGTTGGATAAAACTACGAGATTTCGTACTTTCATTCCTGACGTCGGAACCCACCCTCCTGGAATGGGCCTACCAAGAACAGCGTGGGTCCAGCTTAACCGCCTCCGCACCGGTGTCGGACGTTTCCGCTCCTGCTTGCGCAAATGGGGTATGCCCCTCCTACGGATTGTGAGTGTGGCGCAGAAGAACAAACCGCCGACCATGTTGTCCTCCAATGTCCAATCTATCGACCTCCCTATGAAGTGCATGGCCTGACGGTTCTGGATGGCGAGACAATCAAATAGCTGCTCAAAGCCTGCCTCAACATATGCCCATGTCGCTGCATAGTTTCGGACTGCAGGGTTATGCTTATGAGTCCTTTTGGGCCATGTCTGCAATGCATGGTTATCTCAACCCGCATGTCAGACTCCCAGCACAACCATGCCATGAACACAGCGAGCGAGATGCATCACCACCCACCTTCCGGCTATTATACACTTGAGGACGAGATTTTTTCAATGCATTTTGTCACTCAGATGGTATATTTTTATAAACAATAAATACCGTCTGAGTGGCAACATACATTGAAATATGGTTGGCCTATAAGTTTTTTCTCTCCTGAAAATTTTTTGTAGTAGTATGAATGTCTTATGAGCATACAAGCTATAATAGTGGGTGGAACAGGAGGGAAATTGCCGCCGAAAAAATTTGATTCTTCCCCTTAAATATTTTATTCTGCTCTGAAAATCAAAATTACCTCTAATTGTTTTCGGCTATTCAATCAAGCTTATTTGCCTCAAAAGCTCTTGTAACTTCCTAACAATTGCTTCTAAAGCACACTCGATCCACTCAATCTCACTTTCAATGGTTGGAATGTTTTAATTTGCTGAGAAACAGCTTTATTGCATCAGCATTTTCTCAAAATTTCATTAACGCCTTTGAGAATTCCCCTTTGGGAAATCATTTGGAAAGTCGCTTTTGCCAGACCGCCATTGCCGATCTTATAAAAAACGGCGGTCCTTATTTCGATATTTTGCCGATAATATTGCTGTTATTAACACTGCAGTGGTTTAATCTGGTTATACTCATGAACCCGTATAGAAGCAACGATTATTATGAATCATTGTGCTGTCACTGGGGTAGGCACAAAGACGGGATCTTCAGTAATGATAGCCTCAGTCAATATGCTTATTCAGCACAAAACAAAAGTGTAATCTTTACTGAAATGGTTTAACCTAATTCTTTACCCATCAAAACATGGGGACAGACACCGAAATTATTTTAATACCATGCATAATGACTGAGATATTGACGAAAGCAAGATATTCCGGAATGGCGGTCTCAATTTGCATGTTGGGGGATTACCCAAGGATGACAGAGTGGCATCATTTAGATTCTTAAGAGCACATCTCGGAGGTGTAGAAACAGCAAAAAAGTTTGTACGGATGGTATTGCACGCTTATTGGTCCCTGCCACCGGACCAAGTTGGTGAAAAGTCCAAGTGGCTTCTCATAACTGTAAACTTTTCAAATAAATGGCGCTAAAACTGCAACAATCCGAAGAAAAGCTATTCACAATATTTAGAATTCTGCTAAGGCGTAACCTTGTTGTAATTATTCAAACTTCGAAAACGAAATTTCGAGTTGATCCAAATGGCATGCGAATGAATCAGTGCAAACATGAAAGTTGTTTTCTTTGGAAAACTGAAAAAAATTGAAAATTGTTTTTGGCAACCCAACGTGAACGCATTTGCTTCTCTAATGAAAATTACTGTTGAGAAATTCAAGTAAGTACTCTCTACAAGGGGGTATACAAGGAATCTATCTGTAAATTGTTTAAAGAGGTAATCGATATTTCAAAAAATTGCTGATGGATTCGTTGCTTACGCCCTTTGTGGATCAGAAATGTAAGTGGGCTTCATTTGAGTCTGACATTTACTTTTGAAGCCGACTTAGGCCCGAAAGTAGTGTCAATTTTGTCCAAGCACACTGATTGTCGAAATGAAAACATCTAACATGTTAGCACTTCAAAGGTAATCAATAAAACCTTGCCTGATGCGAAATCTAGCGAAATTATTTTTTAATACAAATCAGAATCGCGCATTTGATTGATTTTTTCGACGCAACTCCATCGCGTGCTGATTTCCTAACCGCTGTCGAGTTATCTCCATTGGGAGAAGTGGCTCGCCATTCAAGATTTCTGAATTTCACAGATGTACAAGATGGCTCTATAATGTTTGAATAAAATAGCCTCACAAAAATTAAACTGAGCGCTTTCATATTTTTGGTTTGTCATTTACTGACCCTTCAGAAACTAGTGCAATTAGTTAGTTTATTGGTAATTTAGTTCTATTTAAGGTTGCCCTTCTGTGATTTGTTATATTGTTATGAATTGATTTCCTTTTTCTAAAATTGAGAGTAACCATACCTTTTTGTTCAAATATATTTTTTTAAATATTTTTTTAAACATCGCTACGCTTTATAGAATGAATGAATGATTGTGTGGTTCTATTTTTGAAAAAGATTTCAGGACTGAGGATGCGTAGTGTTACGTGAAATCGATTTTCTATTTTTTTAAATTTGATGATTGATTCACCTTCTTCCTCTAGACTAGTTACTTGAATGATTGCGTGCTGTTTTACCCTAAAAAATGAAAAGTATGTGCAAGTAAATGTTTGTAGCAGTTTCATAATATTTTCGAGCCATACTTAAACAAAGCCGTAACAGCTGGAGAGAAAGAAGTCACCTGTCCACCTAGAGCAGTGGTTATTAACGGTTGCCTCAGTGAAAACTCCGGGGATTATCAGAAGAAATGCCAAGGCGTTTTCTTAATGCCATGGTAAACAACTTATCCACCTTATCACAATATTATTTGCTCTATTATTATGCACCTCCTTTGTAGGTTGCGCAGACTAGGGTCGCCAAGCCAAATAGTTAGGAATAGGGGTCCCCGGGGTTGCAAAGGTTAAGAACCTTTGGCCTAGGGCAGCGGTTCTCAATTGGGGGTGCTCGCACCCCCATGGGGGGCGAGAAGGGACTTCTTGGGGTGCGAACTTCTCTGATAATACTAAAAACAATACATCAAATGATCCAAGGGGTGAAAAAATGATTTTTCCTTCCAGACGGGGTGCAGGCTTCAAAATGAATTGAGAACCACTGACCTAGAGCATTCAAAAATAGTATTTTGTTGTCCAAAAACAAGATTTGTTGGGGTAACATACCACAACCTTCATGATGTTCTATTTGATGCTTTTATCAAATCAAAAATACGTTTGACGCTGCCTATTACTTTGTTGGCAAAAATGTTCTACCTGTCACATACAGATGTTTGCAACTGAGTACAAATGAAACGAATTGATGTCGCAACTTCAAGAAAAATGCCCAATGTTTGAACAAGTAAACTTAAATTGTTGACCAGAATTGATAATCCTTGAACAATAGTGTATGTGCAACAAAAACGTTATACACAACACGAACTTCACGTTTGATACGTTCGTGTGTAAAACTTGAAAATATAGTTATACCATATCGTAGATTGCTAAATTCTCCATGTCAGGTTTAGAAACAATCACAAATCGATTTGAAGTGCGGGAGACGTCGGTAAATTAAAATATGCTCAAGACGTTTTTTGTGAAACCAGTGGGAAGCGATTCATGATTTAAATTTGTTAGCTCAACACTTTTACTTCAAAATTTGATAATTGAAAGCTGTCGGTCAGTCTCTGGTCAAAAGTATTGGTTAGTTTCCAAACTAAGCAGTCTGGCCGCTTTAGTTTGCGAAGCTAAAGCAAGGTGGCATAACGGCTCTCACCACTTTGTCGTGAAACACTCGCCAGAAGAGCTCTGACATGGATTGCTTTCCTTGAATAGAATTAAAAGTTCTATAGATTTGTTGCGAGCATTCAAGGAACCTTCCTCCCATGCGGTGCGTTCATAACTTTGCAATGATTCGACCTGGCACATATCCACATTTCGACAGGAAGTCTCCACAAAGGTGACGCAGTCAAATCAATCCGCAAATGATTTTACTATGAAATCGGTTTCGCGCATTTAACGCAACTTCAGTCCTGAAAATTGCAAGCAGAGACCTTGCGGGCGGAATTAGAAATAACTATAAGCACTATTTGTAGAAAGTGCGCGAATTGTAGTCTCAAAAACAAGCACGTGACCACAAAGTTAATTTTACGAAAGCTGGAAAGCAAAACCGACGTCACTTACGAAACTAGCTTCAAACAAAGTGCTGATGCGTCAAGAGCCACAGCGGGTAATGCTGCACATAGAAAACATTTTTTCGTTTTTTTCCCTGCTCAGCTAAAAACCTGCTGGCCACCGTAGCTGGACTGTTAATTATGTAGTCAATTGTATTCTTGTGATTTTCTCTTGCTTAACCAGTTTTTCAAGTTTTTCTCTTGCTTCAGCACATTTCAAACGTTTCTAGAAAGATGAGTTTGCAGTGATGCTTTCTACTGTATCGGCGATCGGTAACTCTATGTTTGCTGTGAACTTTCGAGGATCTGTCCGTCATGTTCTGCTTTCATAACTTTGCGATGATTCGAACTTGACCGTATCCGCATTCCGACGTTATGTCTCTACAAAGGTCGAATAAATCTGGAAAATTTTTAATACATTACCTTTAAATCTTATGCAAATAGAATCGTGAAAATCTGATGTTAAATGTAAGAAAAAAAAGAAAAGTTACCATAGCAATTCAGCTGCAAAATCTATTTCACTTTCTTTCATTAGCCAGGGATGCTGCACGCGCTTGTCGTGTCTGGATTGAAAAAACAACAAAGATTAAGCAGGAAACTGTTTGTCACAGTTTGGACGTTGTGAATCGACGAAACCTTTTACCAAAGCCTTAAAATTGCAGATTACAGCAAAACATCGTAGGGTTTTACATTTCTAAACCAGCCTATAGCAGCACAGTGATTTCCGCAAGCGCTTTCAAAGTTGATAGGCGGTCATTTCGTCGATCTCCAGTCAATATAGAGTTGAAAAGCGGTATTAACGGCCTTTTCAGCTCCGTGCTTGGCTTTAATGGAAGGGTACAAACAAACGCGTCTTGTGCAGTGGCGCCACTGTATCTCGCCCTCAATGCAGTATTCGCTACGAAAGTAACCATGTGACCCACGGCGTCGCGTAAGCGGAAATAGATTCCTACCCGTAGGTGTACGAGCCCGGTTTTTGGGTGCGAAAAGGATATTTTGCCAAAATTTCGACAAGCTTTCGCGACAAAGCGACAAGCTTTACCCATTCAAATTTTCTGCAGTTCTTGGTTTCTCATCAACTCACACAAATTAAAACACGAAGTTACTAGAAACAGTTTGTCGATTTTATGTATATTTAATGTGTCTTCTATGACATAATAAACTTTTATTTATACACTCAATAACAAAAAAAGTATAATTTCATTAATATTGTTAAAAAATATCTAAACCACTCCACCTGAATTTTTTAGGATTTTGCCGAAATTTTCGACAAATCAAAACTTTTGGGGTTGAGCGTGCACCCCAAGCTTCTACACCACTGTTCCTGCCGGCCACTCATGACACTCCGAACGGAATACAAGGCAAGTAAAATGATTGTTTTACTTGCATTTTGTTTCTTCGTACAGTAAACCCGGCCAGGCCTTCGATGAGCGATGTTCTACGTGTGGTCGGCCTCAAACACCTCAACATCAACATATGCAAGCAAGCGCACGACGCCGCACTTGGATTGAAGCTGGATGAGAGGATGTTGTGCGCCGGAGCTCTAAGCGGTGGTGTGGACACGTGCAGGGTAGGATGATGTTTGCGATGTTGTGAAAACGCAAATAATAACCAAAGCCGAGGATTACTGAGCAACAAATCACTGCTGATGACGTCGTCAGCTCGATGCGAGAAGAAAAGCACAGACACATTGTGAACATAATAGTCGGTAACGTTTTTTTAGAGGAACATGAACGTGAATTTCTGTGTGAATTTTTCACCCCTTGATTTATGTCGCAAGACGATCTTCGATAAGATGTTCTTTGCCAGTCGCCCCTCGGGCATAACCCAAGCTCGTGAGTCAAAACGTTTTGTAAAAGCCAAACGTAACGAGCATCTCCACTTGACTGCGCTGTGCAATGAAAAATTTATCAGACGTATAATTTTATGGGTGAATACAAGGAAAAAGTATTTGCAAATGCAGCGACCACACCGATTTTGTATCAAACGAACATTTAAATGTTCTTCGTATTTTGCTGGTTTCCTTGCTTTCACAAAATGTATAAAACACTGAAACTGAAAACTGAAATAGTTGGGTCATATTATACCAGACGAAACCTTTTCATAAAGCACCGAATAAAAATAGGCAAAACCAAGCTTCGTCTGTTTGTTGATCACAAA
>JGI24158J21664_10007260_pt1 | contig 14715 bp, 8 predicted proteins | sample Ectturendosymbi3_FD_21664 | JGI IMG/M metagenome (IMG submission 21664) | reverse complement strand
CCCCCCCCCCCTTGATGTTAAACAAATAAATTGACGGAACACTTTCCCGCTCAAAAACTTTCCACGTTGTGGAGCGGGTAAAGGCTCGCGCCTCCCTTTGGAAATTCATTGACGCACCCCTGGGGAGGAGTGCCTCCTCGATTGAGAACCACTGGTTGAAACAATCCCGAAGCAGCGCGCCGCGGGCTTGGCCCGCTGTTTGTTTGGCATTCGTTTTTGTTGCAAGTTGGAAGCTTTGACTTTGATAAAAGACCCCGCACAAGGCCAAGCGCTTTCAAGCCTCTCAACGCACCAGTCCAAGTGCTTGGTGAACTTTGCAGTGCCACTGGACGTAACATCACGTAGGGCGNGTGCACTTGATTGAACCACTCCGTTCAAACAGCAACAACGCTTGTTCGGCGGCTGTTTATCTTTTCTTGCGGTGAAAAGGGAGGTTNAAAGCGGAAGTCGAGCCTCGCCCCACCAGTCAACAAGCTTTTCTGCGCACTCCAATCGATCGCTTGAACGTGACAATGAGGGCTGCGTGCACCGAGTGAAAGAGCCGGCAGTGATTTTCATTCAACGATTCGTTTTCTGTTGGTTGTGGCATCAGACCCGGCCCACGTTCAAATGCTTTTCAAAACTGCAGACGACCGATGCTGGGATCTGGCCGCGCGTCAAAGAAGATCAGTTCGATTCAAATGACGCTGAGAAAACCGTAGCGCGCGAAGTTCAAAAACAAACAAGAATGAAAAAGAAAATGCACTGAAACATTCAATCAAAAAAGGTTGTTTTCTTAGTTTCGAGTGGGTGAAATGAAATTTCACAATTTTTGTCCCCCCTAGAAAAATCCTTTTGGCTGCCCCTAGAAAATTCCACTATTGCCCCCCACTGGAAAAAATCCTTCCGACGCCCATGGTTGCTGGCTTAGGCCTACACTTTACAAAGCTCAAAGTTTCAAATGAAACAACTTTTGACCGGCCACTTCGTTTCAAATACAGCATTACGCAAAACAACGACTGACTTACTATTCGCTTCTTCCGAGCATTCCAGATCATTCCCATTCTTTCAAACCTCTGCTTCCGGTCGATCACGCACTTCCGCCAGTAGGTGACGCTCCGGCACAACATGGTGCGTTCGCGTAGGCGATCGGCTGCTCGCCGAAGCGTGACTTTGTGACGCCACGTCGTCACGCTCCGTCGCACGACCGTCGCGCTTCGGTGAGCGCAGAAAATGCGGAAGGTTGTCTCGCGCTGCGACTGACCTGGTGATGATAACGAGGGAGGGAAGTAAAGGTTAGAGAAACACTGGGTTTAATTAAAGGTTAGGGAAACACTGGGTTGAATTAAAGGATAGGGAAACACTGGGTTGAATTAAAGGTTAGGGAAACACTGGGTTGAATTAAAGGTTAGGGAAACACTGGATCTGACGACGCAAGTGAGGCGAGCTTCAATGAGGGGTGCGGCAGGGAAACGCCCCTGCTACGTCAAAGTTCGGAAAAAGCAGTGTTGTGTAAAACTACCTTTTCGAAGACAAGTCTCAGCACAAGCATTTCAACGAGATAAAACCTTACCGTGCTTAGCATTCTTGGGGTGAAACGGTTGTCTTTATGTTCGGATTCAGTTTTGAAAACATAACGATCATAAAAAGAACTACTGAGGGCACTTTGGGTAAAGATTTCGATAGAATTTTATCTTTCAAGCATGATGAAAATGTTTGCCAAAACACAACATACCTTGGGCGTAAACTCGCCAACGCTGCAAGATGCTTATCAGCCATCGCTTCATGCAAACGAAATGCAGTCGCGAAACTTTCTCTTCTCGAACAAGCATCCTGGAAAAGCATGAAAACGTGCATTGGTATCGTAACTTACACGACATTGGTATCGTAACTTACACGACGTTGGTTTAGCGGCGCAGAGGGATGGAATGTTGCCACCAGGAAGAAAAAGAAATTACGAAAAACGAAAAATTTTGACGCGATTTCAGCTGCTGGCCTGGAACGTGACGCGATTTCAAAGCAAAACAAGGTTTCGAAGCGTTGTGAAAATAAAAAGGTCACGCGGTCAGTTACTAATTAGACTTCCATTGCACTGCCACTAGTTTACACAGAAGCGTGCTTCAAGGTGAACTTCAGCAATGAATGCCGCCAATTGTTGAAAATGTTCGAAAACAAGGATTTCGCCGCTTGGCGCCAAACAGATCAAAGCAAAGTGAAGACCTCGTCGTCTGAAAAAATTGAAATTTGCCAAAGCAAAGGGCGACACGCTCAAGCGAAACAACGTGAATAGAACAGACGTGCCCGGTGTTGCGTGACGGCCGTACCTGCGCCATGTTGCCAAGCACCTTTGTTTCGTCAGCGCCTCCTTGACACCCGCGATCTGGCGACGTTTCGTCGCTTTCGTTTCGCTGTAGCGACGCCAGGAAAGGAAGTATCTGCATGGCAACACAACGTTCAAAGAACGCGAAATGACAAAAGAGAAAAAGCCAGAGCTGCTGCATGACGCTCTTCCCGAAAGCAGCAGTTTGTTCATGGGACACAAAGTTGTCGTCGCGAAACTTCGATTTCTTCGTACTACAAAGGAAATCCGTTTTTCTGCTTTCAATTTACAATAAAGTCACTTCAAGATCTTTGCTTTATGAACTAGCAGCACTCAATCGTAACAAGCAGTAGTACTGTTACGTCACAAACAAATAGCTTTACGACCGAAGCTTCAACCAGTGACAAAAGAGTGAAACAACTAATTCCAACAATAGTCTAGCACAGATTTGTGCGTAAAAGTTTGTAAATGTTTTGGTCCGAAACAAAAACCCTTGAAATCGCAGTTCAAAAAACTTGGAACAGTTCCTTTAAAACATACCAAGTGATAAGAGCACCATCCATACAGCAAATAATGTCGAAGCAATAGTTCGTAGTTCAACCAAACATCGAAAATTAGTAACAGTAATTAGTAAATTTGGAATAAAAATCGTGTTAGCGAAAAAAAGCAAAAGCACAAACCTTCATTAAACAACGGCCTTAATCATGACGTGGCAAAGGCGTGAAATAATTGTCCATTTCACGCAAACACCCCCTCCCCCTCCATCCCAACGCAGCATCAGTGATCAATGTCAAACACACGCCTGCTGTGTATCTCATTGCGTCAGCTGTTTCAAATACGCAGCTGTCAGTAGCGCATGCCTCTGTTCACAACTGACAAGAATAGAACTTCTGCGAAGTGTCGCAACGCGTCACCAAACAAGGCGAGCAGAAAGCCTCACTTGACTTTGACATTGGCGAAGTAATGTTCATCGCATTCCAGCAACTGCCGAGTCTTCTCAAGCCAGAGGGTCACGCAACGCCGCAGAAGTGCTGAGTCACGCTTGCGCTCCATCACCGATCCGTGCTGAGTCAGCGAATGAGGATCGCTGACGCGGCTTTTCCAGTAAGCCAAAATGTCTGTCCGAAAACAAGGAGTTGGGTCATTTTCGATTTCACAGCCTGAAATACTGATTTCGCAAACAGCGTAAACTGGGAAAAACGACTTAAACTTTCGTTACTGTCTCCACAGCGATCAATCTTTTAAAAAAAATATACTGCAGCCAGCTCTAGTTTCGTGGCACAAAATGAGAGTGGTGGTGCTGGTTGCTTAGAAACACGGACCACAAAGCTCATCTAATTCGCAGTTGAGAGGGGGAGCCTCCAATCTATTACACATCGTCGCGGTTAAGGTTAGGGTAAGTCAAACTTGGTTAGATTCTCAATCTGCAGCTCAACACAAACCGTTGAGCGACTTCTTCTGTTCATACAAGTCGCGCCATGTGTCAAAATGCGTTGAGAGCAATCTCCGGGTGTTCGTCTTATCAGCAAGATCTTTCAGCCTGAAGAAAAAGGGGGTCTTTCTGTTTCTGAGACGTCAGGACTTCAGTAAACAGTGCTTTAATCAGGCTCAACTGGCGGCAAAACATAAAAAAACATGTTAAAAAACGGGCCAACGTTTCGATAGATAAGTGCAACTATCTCCGTCAGGGGGACTGGGGGGTTAGAGACGAAAGCATTTGTTGTGTTGCGCGCTAGCAGCAACGCGACGAAGAGAATGCATTTTCTGAAATAGTAGGCGCTGGGAAGTGTGCACGCCACTTCGTCACGAGCAGCAAGACCGTCGTGGCCCAAGTGGCGTCACGTCCAACACGAACCACCAGCCCAATTTTTTGCAACAGACGAATCACCCCCACGCTATTCAAATTCCCCTCGCCGTGTCGTGGAAAAACACACTGTGGTAAAAATACAACACACACCAGATCTCAGTAGAACACAAGAAAACGTTTCAATGCGGATGAAAAATTTTAATGCGGTTTGAAAAACAACACGGCGTATTGATGTGGTTTCCCATGGCAACCATCACCACCAAGTGGTCGCCACGACATGTCTTTAACATGAAAAACCTCACGCAGCGATTATCGCCGGGATCTGGGCAAAAAATGCCGAAATTCACCGGATTAAATCAGAGTTACTTTGTTTTCGTGTTGGCAATTTGGCCGTGAAGGCAAAATCCGTTACTTCTTGGTGCGGAAAATTGCACGGACTGTCCAGGAAGAAAAATTGACAATTTATGGTGGAAGATGCACTGGAGGATAAGCGTGTGGCCGGACATACCGTGTGGACAACTTCTCCTTGCCAGGTTGCAGCAAAGTAAAAGGAGACATTTTGATTCATTAACCAGTAAAGCTAATACGTAGGCAAACGGCAACACTGAGGCGAGGTTAAATCCATGAAACCACGAAATCGTCAGTTTTGTACGCAGAAAAGCTTATGTGTGCTTGACTGCGTCGCTTATTAGCAAGCTAAAAATCAAGTGCCGCTGCACATCAACCTTTCGTCGTGTCTCTTTCTTGCATGCCACGCCCTCCACAGGAGCATAATAGGATGAAGTATTCGGCGTTTGCAAAACTTCTGACTCCGTTTTTCTATCATGTGCCGCTCCTTCCACAACCTGTGGAACGCAACAACTCGTAATAATGGTGATCAAGATCGTAGCGATATAATTACTTAAGATAGTCTTTTTTACAAAGGCACAAGTGCTACATTTCATTGCAAAATAGGTCAATGCATTGTGTTGTGTACTATAAACACAATTCATCTCATAGAAACATTTTACCGAGATACATTTCAAATACTCCTAAGTATCAGCAAGTTGTGGTTATCAACTACAGTATGCTCGTTTCCATCAGCAACATTGCCCAGGACTTGATCTCCAAAATATCTGGAGGTCATCAGCCGCTTACGTTCGCAACGGAGGCTGATGATTACAACATATTGATTGTTTGCTTCGCTTAACAAAATAATTACATCCACACAAACAAAGCTTTGACAAGGGAATCAATGCGCGAATTAACAGACAACGACTAGTTGTGAAACTGCAGCGGCTTGAAGTGGGGAGGATGAAAGTTCCGCAAGGGGAGTGCGAGCATGGCAGTGACATATTGTTGAAAAGCAGGATAAAGGCAAATAAACCGTTGATCTGTTTTTTTTTGTTCGATTTTGTGGTTAAGTGAGGCGCGAGTATCAGTGACTAGCGCCGAAACCTGAAAAAGAACCTCTGCCCTACAGAGCCAAGGCCCTGCTTCCTACAACGCAATAAATATCCACATCGTTCTACCTGAAGCGCTGAGTCAACCGCTTCCTGGCAAGTCGGTTCTCCACGGCCACACCTGTGGCTCTGCACCATCGTCGAGCGTGAATCAGCAACTTCCATTGGTAAAAAGCATGACTCAGCAGTGGGTGCATCAAGCGCTTCACGGCAAAGTGCACGAGACGTTCGAGACGTTTTTCTGGGGATTCTGCATTCAGGTTTTAGGCACAAAATTAAGAATAAACCTTGTAGGATTAAGAAAAAATTAAGAATAAACCTCAAAACCATAAAACAAAGACGTGTAACGGCGCCAATTCGAGACCCAATTCCTAAAACTGTTATACTTATCTGAAACGCTGACAAGCAGTAACCCAAGGAGTTGTCGAAGCAAAAGACAACAACGAAACGTTTCATCATCTGTCAAAACTATAACACGCCCTTGCCTGCGCGTAAGTTGGGTTTGCAAGAAAAAAAGATTGCAGAGGTTTCAGTCGTTACAACGTCAAGGTGACCAACGGCATGCGCGTAAAGCTTTGTCTCACACGCAGGCAAGGCAAAATTTCGATAAATTTCCGGGCATATTTACATTTTTACATCATTTTCGGCGCTATGACGTCAAACTACATAAGGCGTGAGCCGCGTACTACCGAAGTTCTAAAAAAAATTTAAAAAACGATGCTCCTATCGTTCTTTTTTTGCTGAGATAAAAAATCCGTGTTCCTTAAAAAACATTTAGACACAGATTCAAGACTTTGTCTCGGAAAACTAAGTGTCCGAAAGCATGGACTTAACGCAAACCACCGCACTTTACCCCAAACCACCACGTTTTACCCCAAATTAACACATCTTGCCGCAAATCGACACATCTTACAGAAAATAACCACATTTTACTGCAAATCACCATATCTTACCGCAAATAACCACATCCGCAGCACTTATTGGTTTTCTTGTAATTAAGTCGTTATTTCCGGTGACGTCACGTGAGAAAATTTCGCAAGACTTGAAAGAATCAACGCTGCTAGCATTTGATTGGACCTCTTCACTCGGTTCGGAATGCGCGCGATCGTTTCCCGTGATAGCTTCGTGACAGACATCATGTGAAGCGTTCATCGCAAAACCTGACAGCCCGTCGTCGGAGGGGTCTGCATGACTGGCAGGCTTAGCATCGAGACTTGCATCAACGTACAATGCTGATCTTCTGCATTCGAAGTTCGGAAACGAGTTTTCGAAATTGCAAACACTAGCACGCTCGCTTCTTGGTACCAGTACATCATGAAGTTCGTCGTGATAACTTTTTCGTTCACTGCCACTGTCCCGACGTGCGTCGCCCCACTTTCCATTCATCGCATGACGGTCACGTGACACATCGCCTGCGTCGTCACCGACTCGTTCTTCGATCGTGAACGTGGCGGTCGATGAAAGATCGTCACCAGCACGTGAGCTTCCTTCGCTGTGAGTGCATGAGCCGTCGTGATCGCTATTCACGTGATCGTGATCGCTATTCACGTGATCGTGAGCAACGGTTGCTTTCACACTTTCCCCGCAAGACACTGACAGAAAGTTACGATCGTCCGGCGGAATGTCCGAGTCGTCTTCGGGAACCGGAAAATGACCACCGTGATGCTGGTCACGAACGCGTGAGCTATCACATGTGAAACGATAATCACGAACCGGTAGACCTTCATCATGAGTTCTAAGCTGGGCACTCTGCGCGTTACCTGCACTTGATACAACATCAAACAAAGTAGAATTTTCTTCTGTGTAGTAAGGTACCAAGCACGCAACCTCTTCCTGCACAAGGCTTCTTTCCTCCTCTTGGTAGCACTGCGCCAAAGTAAAGACAGATTCATCCGCCGGTGAGTCTTCTTCCATCACGAAGTCACCAGCAGTGCAGTTGCCATTTAACGCGCTTGTCATCGTAGCAAAGTCTTCACGCACGAGATTTGTCGGCACGACTACATTTTCATCGCAAACTTGTGGCCCGCGAATGGAAGATCTCCAGTAATTCCTTTTTCGACCAACTGGGGCGCACGACGGCAGTGATGCCGACAGTGACGTGACTGTGACGACGCTGTGACACTCGAGGTCTGACGACAGCCACTCCTCCAGACATCCGACGCTTTGCTTCTCGGCCAGAAACGTCCCGCCTTGCTCTAGGAAGAGAGATACGTCCGACAGGGACTCCTTGACCAGTTCCACACCGGAATCGCTTCGGATCACGTGACTGTCGTGGACCATTGACGACTGCGAAACAACTGACGGTGCTTGAAAAGCCATGACGTGAACAAAAGGCGCGCTGTCCTGCCTTGGGGGTGGAGAGCGTTTAAGGGGGTCCGACTCACTGGCTAAGGAAGGGTGCGATTCCTGCTCGCTTGATTGTTGATCATTTGAACAGCAAGCAACACCTCTAGGCTTGATGACATTCGCCGAGTGACAGGCCGCTTCAGCCCCGTTGCCTTTTTCCTCGACCAAACTGACCTCACATGACTCCGTCTGTGAGTGGTCTTCTCGAAGAATCGATGAATTCTGCTGCCGAGAGTATTCACTCGAGCCTTCCAAGCATGACCGGTCACGTGCATCTCTTTCCTGGGCTGACCTTGTTTCGCTGAGGTTCGTCGAACTTTGACGGTCGTCTGCAGCAGCCTGGTCACGCTTGGTTGCCTGGTCACGCACGTGACCTTGCGGGTCACTGCACAGCGACTCTCCGCTCTTTGACCTGAGCGAGGCGACGAAAAGCTGGGATCCGAGTTTGATGCTGGTTTGGGCGGAAGTGTGCCAAGTCTGCAGGGAACGCTGAAACGGGAAATTCTGTAACTTGCACGCTCGTAGTCTACGCTCGGCACATAAGTGTCGTTTGCAAAGGCGTTTTTTGATTAAATAGCCGGCTTTTATTCGGATACCTTTTTGCGCTTAACAGCAGAACCGGGAAAACCGCACAAAATAACTTCAAAACACAAAGAATAAAAAAGCAAACACTACTTGCTTTCAAACGAAAATTCGGCTTTTGTTTAATTATGCACGCCTGCATCATCCCGGTGTGCACGCAACTCACCGACAGCTTAAATCTCGCGCGTGCCTCGGCGAACTGGCGTGCCAACCTCCTGTTGATCAGCGATCGCTTCCAGCGCCTGAAAGTCGAAAGCTTCGAATCCAGTTCGTGACCTTTGGCGAACCAGGAGAGCGAGTCATCCGTCAAGATCTTCTCGTAACGCGCCTCCTCTTTCCACCTGCGCCGAAAAGGATTGAAAAAAACGCCGAATGTTACGATCGCGATTGATTTCATTCGTAACAGTTCAGCAACTGTCTTTTTTGCTGAAAAATGTACAAAAATACCCCAAGTTTCACCTCAAAACATGAAACAAACGTTGGACGTAATTCAAGAGCTAAAAAGGTAAAAATAAGGCAAAAAGACTAAACAAACGTTTACAAAATTGTTGCCAACTAAAAAACAAGGTCAAGTACCCACAAATATAGGTAAATCAATAGTATGTCAATTTTCAAAAGCTTCCTACTTCACGTCAGTATCAAAACCTTTCACAAGTTGACAACACTGGCGTTAATTCAAGTTTGCATTGAAGTTTGCAAAGTTAGTTCAAAGTTTACACCACACACAATAAGTCGAACGCGGCCAAAACGCTGCTGATTCACAAAAAATCGCACTGGGTTAGGCAGACATATTAGAATGATGAAAGACAATTGGCCTATTACGTAGCCCAGGGGTGGACAATTAGTTTGGCTCGAGGGCCACTTTGAGAAGATCGTGTTTAGGGGAGGGCCATAGCTTCTAGTTTAATCGAAAAGTAAATAAAGCAAAAACAATCATTGTGCACAGATGTTTTCACTGTAGTCTAATCGTTCTCGTGCAAATAAACTTTATCCAGCATACGCAATTGAATGAGACAAATGTAACCTTGAACATTTTTCAAAAAATTTGAGGTTCGAAGATTTACCTTGAATGCATCCGCGGGCCACTAAAAACGCTTTGGCGGGCCACATGTGGCCCGTGGGCCGCTAATTGCAGTGCCCACCCATGACGTAACCGATACTCACCTTTGGAAACACTCCCTTAAAACTTCCTTCCTTCGACGCTGTTCTTCCCACATTCGTTGCGCCTCCAGGTGGCGCTGCGCGGCTCGACTCGCCCAAACACGGAACAGGGTTCCGACACGGTTGGCTGATTTCTTGCGAGCAATGGACCGGAACGCGGCGCACGTTTCGTGATACTATGGCAACAAACAGGCGTAAACAATAATCCTGAAGGTTACCGGTATGTCACTGGTCAACACGATGTTTCTTGCATGCAATTTTTTGTAGAATTTTTAGAATTAAAACCTGAATCTGGTGTTATTTTTTGCTTATCATGTCACGTTTTTGAAACATGAAAACCAACTTATTTGAAAAATTTATGTTTTCTTTCTACCTGAAGTTGAACACACTACGTTACGTTTAAGCACCCGCATACGTAATTGTTAGCAATGGGAAGTTTCTATTTTATCAACAATGCATCTCCAAAGCTTCTTTTTTGGGGCATTATTAATTACAGAATACAAACGCCAAATAAGTGAAACAAACAAAAAATATACAGTCAGGAGCATTACGCTTATCAGAGATAAACTAACTTTTTCTGGTTTAAGTTTCTTTGTCACAACACTAAAATTATCAGATTTGGACCAAAAAAACGCGAAATACGTGAAAAGGCAACATTGTCGTTTAAAAACGATCAGTTGTGTCGCAACAATCCAATAATATCAAGGAAAATAAACAGTCGCTTTATGACATCACAAATTGTTTTGTCACTGATCTCCTATGAACTGCATTCGGACTAGCACCACACGCACATGCTTGCGTTTCATCGAAGTAATGGTATTAACGCTAACAAGCGTATGCTTTTCTACTACTGCCACGTGTCTACCTTCATATTCTTTCATGTAATTGCGTTTTCCTTGTTCCAGCCACGCACGCTCAAGTCTACTGCGTCGCGTGTGGGAGTGAAGACGTTGTACAAAACGATCTCACTCTTGGACATCTCTGATTAAGCTCCAGCAGCAATGAGCCATCATGTTGCAGTTCCACCGACCTTGGCAACGTTCTTCAATCACTTCGATATCCTGAAGGAAACCCTTGCCCTGCTCCTCACTTACGTCATAAAAGGAAACTCGCTGAGGTGGCTCACGCTCATTCTAATTCACTGACTGCTTCATTAGCCCAACTTTGATATGTACTAGTGGCAAGTGATGCTTTCCAACCAGCCAGGTGGGCTGTTTATATTTTTCTCCAGGTTTCTTTGTATTCCGTGGTGGCCATTCATTTCTTACACGATGCTCGTTGTTGGCTCTGCTATCAAAGTAGCATAAAAAACAGCGATACTTGGTGCGATTTCCTTGCTGTCACTACAAAATATTCACCCATTTCAAATCCACGCAGACCAACCACTGGTGGTCGTAATATTTCAATCTTTCAAGCACGGCTTTGTGTTTGGGTAGACCCCCTTCAGGATGACAGAGTGTCCTAGAGGGTGGGTCCATACCTGTTACCATTATGGAGTAAGACACGTTTTCGGATTCTTTTGAGCTATAAATAAAAAGTCTCCAGTCACTTGAATGACATACAGGCAAAACCAGAGCAAGAAGACGACCCTCAGCATCAGCTTGGCCACCAGGGTGGAATTACTTTCTCAATTTCGCCTCCTTGTTACGATAAAATGAAGCACGTTGGTTTCAAGACCACGTTTCTCCTGTAGCCTGGAAGCCAGCAGTTCAGCAGGTTTGGCAAATGTAGATATCGGATCAGATCATTCACTTCGGACTGACCACACAGCGAAAGCAGATCAGCATCTTACTCGTCATACACCACATCCTCTTTTTCTTTATCATCGCAAAAGCATGAAGACTCAAGAGAAGTAAACTCGCTTTCATCAGTGTCTGGGAGTTTGGAAAAAATGCGTTCGTGTGTTGCATCAGCGTACGGAACAGGTCGTAAATGAGCGATTATTGCGTCATCTATTAATATACAACATTCAGGTGACGAAACATTGTGATGTCATAGCGGAAATCTGAGATCAGATTCGGATTCAGATCCCAGAATTACCCTGAATGGACTCTCGAATTCCATGAAAGAAAAAAAAATTATTGTTGACCAGTGGCTTGGTCCACCGAAATGTCTATTTACAAACAAGCGCACCTCCTTCCACGCAAATGTACCAGAAAGCAGCAAAAGATTTATGAAACTAGATACAGCTCGTCATCACCTCGTCATCATCGCGTCATCACCATGAATACGTTCGTTACCGTTTTTCCGGTCATTTTTCGGCCACAGACCGAATTTCCTTTAAATGACCGAAAAAATTGAGGAAATTCGGACATGATGTCCGAAAACATTGGTTAGTGAATAATGTTACGGCGAGTTTTAATGCTATTATGGGGCAGATGACCGAAATGCCTCAGCAAAAAAACACAGGTCCTTAAACCAACAATGAGGCGAAATGAGTAGGCAACACGTGCGCGATCACGCACTTGTGTTGCCAAAGTAAACAAACCGATCGATAACAACAAAACGCATTTTCAAGTCGCTGAAATCAAACATGAACTGCTACAAAAAAGCTTTTCGCAACCTTGAAGTGTGCGCTGACCAGGTTGCTTCATATTAGCGCGTGTTCTCTATGACGTCACAAACAACATACGCTATCGCAAACAACATATACTGTCTGTCACAAACAGCATATGACGTTAAAAAAAACATACGTTAGCGCAAACAACATACCTCGTACACTGTCACAAACATTGTACGACGTCGCAAACGACATACGACGTCACAAACAGCATATGTCGTCACAAACAACATATGCCGTCACAAACAATTTCATGTTTGAAACAAATCGCTCGCAAACAAGCACACACAGTTTTTCTGTATTGCAACACGCAACGACCGAGCGGCAACTGACCTTCCACCAACCGTCCCAGCAACTTCTGAGTTCGTCTTCCTGTTTTCTCAACAGCCACTCTCTCAACGCGTGTCGCTTTCTCTCCTCTTTTATCCAACGGAGGAGAAGGGCTCTTTTCTTTCTCTTCATCAGCTCTTCACACTTGGCCTCATTGCCATGTCGGTTGTCAACGACAGCGCGCCACTCGTCAAAGACCCTGACAAACAAATAAAAACAGGTTTCAGAAATTGTGCACGATGTCTTTCTGCAGCAGCACAAAACTTTTCATTGAAATCAACGACTGGAAAAAAGCGTCACAAAAGTGTGGTTTTTATCGTAACTTGCCCGAACATAAAATTTGATGCAAAATTCAGACAAGCGGTTAAGCGATTACTGGTGAGCCCAAGCAACTTTGTAACGTAATTTCACTTATAAATCGAACATAACCCGAATACTACCTTTTCAAAAACGGTAGTCGGCTCGCTTACATTAAGTTGCATCCGTCTCTACAGTAAGCTTCATGTAAATTGCACAAGTTTTCTTCATCCTGTTGATTACTCGTGCGTGCCAACATCACACCATTCTCGTGCGTGCCAACGTCACATTTCTCACCTCGTGCGAAGTTTCCTGTTGCGTTTGGCGAGGAACGCGCAGATCAATCTCGAATCGCGCGTCACTTGGCGCCACTCGCGAAACACCACAAGGATCAGGCGCTGAGTCGTTGTTTTAAACAGCATGTCCGCTTTGTGACGCTTGCCTTCCAACAAGGCTAACCTCGTTTTCCACAACACGAAGCAACCTTAACAAGCAAGAGTTGATTCAAAACTCTACAGTTCACGCACAAGAGCTTTCATAACTTTAGGCAGTTCACGCACAAGAAGAATTGCGATCATCGATGTTGACACAACGCTGCAACTCCAGACGTCCAGCATCAGATACCGGCTGTTTAGCATTGAAATACGGAGAAAGGCTGCGCCATTCCTAACTTCTAGTTGTGGTGACCGTGCCACACTTCGGGGACGTCGGTTCCCAAATCGTTACACGAGGTTGAAACAGCAACTGTCATTTTCACTTTGGGTGACACAATATTTGCGAAACGTTCACCAAAAATTTGGACAACGTTTCGGGAACTTTCGTTTTGATGCAAAACACGAGATGAATACATAAGATCACAGGAGCGCATTTTATTTTATTTTTTTCAGGAAGGAAAACTAATAAAAACACCAGCAGTTAAAAAGTTGCACATTTTGGTCAAAATGGACAAATAAGGATACGTATAAATCTTGAAACTATCAACTCTTCGCATAACATGCTACGAAACTAAACCATAGCAACGTCAAAAAGAAGCTGGCAACGCTAACACTTTTCCTTTAGAGATTTCTAACCATGGTCTACGCGTGATCGCCACCAACATTTCATTCTTAGAAAAGCGCATTTGTTGTGTACATTATTTCATCTTATGATATACGAAACACAATTCCACCAAACCACTTCAGAAACCTTAAGTTGCTTTTCTGGCACAAAGAAAACACATTTTCAGTTTCCAAAAAATTAACGAGGTAAAGTTTTGCGAAGAATTCAAAGCTTTTGCTAGGTATTGAAAACTTGAGGCCATATGTGAAATTTTGTAGAAATCCTCCATTTTTCCTTTTCTAATCGTTAACGAAACGCAATACAAAACTAATGGAGAGATTACTATTTTCAATCAGCCGGTCAGATTTCTGTGAATCTGCATGAATGGCCAGAAGAGCTTCATACTTTACATCTTCCAACTCGTTCAACGCATAACGTCGACAGCAACAAATCACCAAAGCAAAACAGAGACACGACAATAAGGCGTTGGACGCAACGGCCGACCGTCGCGAAACCGAACAGACGAGGAGGATAATCATCGTCATAATGGTCGAGACGAGGAGGTCTCGACCATTATGATGTCACATAAAGGAAAAGCATGCAGTCGCCGCCAACTGCTTTCTGGAAGCTACCAGGAAGCCACGACCAAACTAGCCAAAAAATAGCCAGGGTCACATTAGCCAAAAAATGTTAAAATTTTCGAATCCCTTCCTACGACGCAGAACAAACTGCTGGCAGGAAATAGATGCTTGTTGTTGACAACGATGTAAAGACCAACTGACCTCGCATTGCTTCGTATTCTCGCTGAACGGAATGCTTTTCGAGCATCCGCTCCATCTCGTGCCTCCTCACC
>JGI24158J21664_10007259_pt1 | contig 14716 bp, 9 predicted proteins | sample Ectturendosymbi3_FD_21664 | JGI IMG/M metagenome (IMG submission 21664) | reverse complement strand
AAACAAAATAGTGTTATTCGCCTAAAATTAAACATTTTGGTATACACTGCCGAATACTGACAGCATACACTGCCGAATACTGTTTATACATTTTTTTACTTTTAGGGTTTGAGGGGGGCCATGGCACAGTGCCCCCGCCCTCCGTGCGCTAGTGGCAGCAGCAAAGGTTGTGCTTGTTTTTTGCTGAAACACTCAGCAACGTCGCTGTTACTGAAGCTTTAGAGATTGATAGTAATAGTTTCAAATTGAGAAATGATTCAAGAGGTTTAGCTTCACTGGCATAATAAATGCAAATCAGCAGTGTTGACGGGATACATTTTTGACAAAGGCGAACACTTGACAGTTGGTGGTTTTAAAAAACTAAAACTTTGAAACACGTCTAGTGACATGCGTAACTCCACTTGCGCTAAATCAGTTCAACATTAATTGGCAAAAATTTTGTAATACTTCTGGCTCAATTACAAGAAAAATGCGTTAGATTTCTTGCAAATATTATTAGTTAGGAATGCTGAAAGCGAAAGACAGTCAATCCATTTGTGGCCAGGCAACCAAGCTAACGCACTGGTTCCTGAACGGATTTATAGCTGGTTTCTGTCACGAGCAAATGGATTAACCTCAATTCAACCACGTGATTGCGCGTATTTGCGGTTCACACCAGGACTGTGGAGCCGGAATTCAAATTTCAGGCTCCGGCTCNAACTCCCGGCATCAAAAGTTTTGGCTCCGGCTCCGATCCAACATCTGGAAGTTTTTGGCTCCGGNTCCAGAACGATTTAATCCATTAAAAGCTAACAACCATTGTATTATTTGTACAACTCGCTTGCCCAAATTTCAGACCCCGCTCCACCGTTCTTTTTTCCCAAGCTCTACAGCCCTGGTTCACATCAGCGTGTGCTAAGCAAATTGTCGCAAAAAACAAGCGACTGCAGGGCACGAAACAGAGCCCAGACTTACTTCGCATTGCTCATCTTGTCTTCTTCGTTATCGCCGGCCCGCACGATGTCGTAGTTGATCGAATCCGGCTTGATGCAATCAATCAAGTCGATAACGACGTGAGAAGTGGCGATTGTGGGGTCCTGGAACAATGATATCGTTTTCATCCATTGCTTATTTCAAAGATTTCAAAGACGTCATTTCCACTTAAGCATGATGTGCAGTGGCATGTTGATCTCACAAAAAGGTGTTTTGAACAAAATATCCATATACGCAAACTCACGCATCACGTATAAAAATACTGAAATGAGAAGTATTTTATCAAGTTTCTTCAAGATCGTACTTTGCGTACCTTCATTTTAATTTATGCAGTGTGCTGCTGGTNCGAAATAAGTGAGGATTACACTGTTCAGTTCACAAAACATGCAGTTGATTTGGGAGGTTTGATTGGAGGTTGGAAGTGTGTCCATAAAGTTAAACGGACANNGGTTCAATGGAGGCTTATGCATACAAATTATATTGGTCTGTTTTCATCAAGCGATTGAAAAGCGACACTAATTTTTCATTAAATCCCCACGCATATTTTCGATNTGACTCTTCATCTTTTTTGAGGACAAGATCACGCCACTGTTTATAGCTTCCTGACCAGCAAGTGCTGCGAAAAATTACTGGTTGCAAGGCNCACAAAAANCGCCAGTAAGACTCAACTGTTGCCGCGGATTTCAACCTGCTCAGCAACATGATTTGGGACTTGTGCGCCCGAGGCACAAACAAGGACAATCTCCGCATCACAACGCGCAAAATAAATACAACACGCGTTGCCAAAAATCCACTATGTTTTTGAGTGCATCTGACTTGATCGCATTATGGATAGTTGCAAGGTCACAACCGCGAAATTTCTTGAAAAGCGCAGCGCCGACATTAATCGTGTGGATTATTCATAAAAACATATGCTTTTGAGGCTCAGACAGTGAAAATACATTTTCAATAACGAACCTACTTTTCGAAGAATTCCTATCAATACCTTATGAAGAGGTGAAGTCCAATAACCATTGACAGCAGGGACGGATCCACCTAGTAAGGTTAGGGGGGGCGGCGATTTCAGTGATATTTGGGAGTCAAGTCTCAATACGGGACGGGTTCACTACAGTAAGAGGGATGCAGTATACTTCAAAATGCTGCTGTGACAAAACAATGGACGGCAAAATAGCCTTATATTGCGTATGCTGTTTTCCGAAATATACACAATCATGATCAATAAATTTACTTTCGCAGGTTTTAGGTGGGTGATCTCCCCAATCCCCCCATAGATCCGCCCCTGACTGAACCACTTGGGCATATGTTGTAACCTCTCGGTTGGCGTTGCGTTGAATGTGCGATTCACCACGAACGGGATGTGCGCGGAGAATAACACCATATATATGGGGCGCGAACAAGTAACAATATAGTGATCATGGCATGTGATCTGTATTGTTGTTTGCCGCCACAGTTTGAAGCTTTGCGCACTTGCCGCTCGGGCTTTCCGATCGCAACAAAATGGTGCTGTGACCAGGATGTGCAGGTCGTGCCAGGTGCAGCCTTCACAAAAAGAACGTGCGATCGGTGCGGTTCGCTGTAAAAAGGGAGGGATATTATTGCAACCTCTCGGTTGGCGTTGCGTTGCATGTGCGATTCACCACGAACGAGATGTGCGCGAAGAATACCACCCATATACATGTGGTGCGAACAAGCAATAATACAGTGATCATGGCATGTGATCTCTATTGTTCTTGCCGCCACAGAAGCTTCGCGCACTTGCCGCTCGGGCTTTCCGATTGCAACACATAAAAATGGAATTGAGAAGAGGTAAGAATGTCGCGGCTTTGCATTCATCCTTCCATTCGATCTCTTACATGCAGCAATCGACTTCTACGAAGTATGCCAACAACCTCGTGATAACTCAGGTCACGGTAACGTTTTGCTCTTGTGTGTTGGATGTGGATCGTGCATAACTTCGATGCGTGACAATTAATACGCAAATGTTCGTATTAATTGTCAAGTTCAGAGGAAAAATCTTCAAATGCTGAATTGAACGGACGAATCGCGATTCGCATGCACTACATTTTGTACGAACGGATGAATCGCGATGCACTACATTTTGAGAACGTGCTATGATGCGGAATGGGACAGTTCGCCGACGGGAGTTTCGGCGGTAAATTGGTTGCAAGACATAATACTTTGGATGGGAGCATTTTTATGTACTTTTCCAAAAAATGTTTGGTTTAACTTTAGGGTTAAGGTTTAGGTTCAGGATTTAGCTTTAGGGCAAACAAACATCCTTTGCAATCTAACCTTTGAAGTACAGTAGAATTCGCCTGTAACGAATTTGGCTATAACGACAGTTCGCCTGTAACGACGTTTTTTCTTTTGTTCTGGAAGAATCCCTATCTTTTACGTGCATTAGAGTTAGGCTATAACGGCTTCGGCTATATAGCCACTTCGCCATAGCGACGCTTTTTTCCGTCCCTGCAGAATATTTTGTTCGTGTACTGTATAACGACAGTTGCAAGTTTTCTTCACACTTTAAATTTAAACGCGGCTGTGAGGCCGCCACACAAACCTTTTATGACCGATAAGTGACGCAGTTTTAAGCGGGGAATCTTTTAGCCGTGGTTGTGACGTAGCAATGACATCAGGGCGTGGAAGTCGTTACATGTTGTATCAGGGATTTTTGGGGATTGTTGCAATGTCGTCAATTTGACCGAGACTTGGTGGAGCAGTGAGTAGAATGTCGAGTAAAAGAAGCAGTAGCCCATGGTGGCTAATTCTCTAATAAAATTCAAAAGCATGTTCTAGATCAGGGTTGATCAAATAGCGCCCCGTGGGCCAAATGTGGCCCGCCACAACGTTTTCAGTAGCCCGCGGAAGCATTCAAGGAATATGCTCAAGTCTTAATATTCTTCCAACTTATCATAGTAAATGTTATTGCTTACTGCTGAGGCTATTAACCAGAACTTGCTTCTATTTCCGTTAGAAGGTACGCCCTCCGCTAAGTGCGGCTTTCTAAAAACGGCCCTCGAGCCACATTAATTGCCCACCCCTGTGCTGCATAAAGCTGTCTCAAAAACACGGGGGGACGCTTCGTCCCTCCTGAAAAAATGTGTTGGGCATAGTTTTAAAAATGTGGCCCCTCTCAGAGAACACTTTGATCTACCTGGTGTCCCAAGCTAGTTACGGGCCTGTACTGCACTTCTGTATGCTTTGTATAGCATGTAAATATAACTGTCAGTGTTTTCAAATTCTCCTTTGTGTTTTTCTTATTAGAATATTCGTGAAAACACGATACAGTAAGCGGCAATCCTAATCAAATAACACTTTCAAACTTTGCCAGGCTCTGTTCTTTACTAAAAGGCCATTTTAGGAAAGATTAATTATAGTTCGGCTGTAAGGTCAGTTCGTCTATAGCAGTGGTTCCCAAACTTTTTTGCCCGCGGAACACTGCAAGGTTATTTTAAGTGGACAAGGAACCCCCGCCAGAACTGCCAAGTTAACATAAACGCTTTTTCCACCCAAATTGCCGTTATTAAGCTAGATCAAACGATATAGCGTCTGCCACACGCCTAAAGGGTTAAAAGACATATCAGCAGTTTTGGAAAGTATCGCTCGTGAAACCCCTTAGATTTGTCTATAGAACCCTACGGTTCCGCGGAACCCACTTTGGGAATCGCTGGCCTATAGCGACGCTTTTTCTCAGGTCCTTGAAGTGACAATTTCAAAAACACTTTTTCCGTATAAAGCATTTGTGACCACCACTGCCGAAACGGCATCGGCGTACTGTCCTAGACCCGCTGTGATGTGCTATCAAAAGCAATGAACTACAGATAGCGCTGAGGCGCTGCGATGTTAAAACAAAGTCGATCACGTTTCTTTGTGAGCAGTTAACCGATCGTGAAGATTAACGAGTTGAACATCTTAGCGAGAGGTATGGTCTGGACGATCAAGCTTGCGGGTTAGTGTGAAATACAAATGATTAGATCCCGCATTTTCCGTTCGAAAGTTTAACATTCTGCACAATCGATGGGTCCACCTCATATGATTACTGACAGCAAGCACTGTTCAGAAAGCGTAAACTTTGGCAACCTCTTTGCAACCGTCCACATGATACATCACATCGCTCAACCGAGCTGTGACATATCGCGCCACCTTCTAGCAGTACTTGGAGTCCGGTGTACACGGCATGCATCACCACATATTGCAAGGCACTAAAATATCGTTACCAAACGCATTTACGCCACACAGCGTATGGGCAGCAACAGACTCATTGTAACCCTTTCTTCAGCGCCCAAACCCGCACAGTTTAAGACTTGTAGGCGACCTCGTAGTCATGGGGAGGTAATTTCCAAGCCTATCCATGCTTACGGCATCCGACGGATGAGAAATATTTTTGCACCATGCACTGGCCAACCCACAGTTGTTTTGCTAAGAAGGTTACGTTTATTACTGTGGAAGTAAAATATGAACAGATCGCGGCACCCCTGAGCATAGCAACAAATGGTACTCCAGCTGGGAATCGGTGATATCGTGTGAACCAGGGGCGTAACGAGGTTATTTGGGGCCCGGGACAAGAAGCATGTTTGGCGAGCACATGTTCGAACCTGTCTTTCTGAAGCAAATACACTGTATTGAAGAAAGTAATTGTGACATTGTTGGGACTTTTCGGCGCCCCCATAGTAATTCGATGCCCGAGTAAACGTGCTCCCCTTGCCCCCCCCCTCGTGTGAAGAAAGCATTGATCACCTGATACGATGACAAGAAAAGTCAAATAATGATTTGGCTGACAAAAGAAAAGGGTGCAAAATAGCAGCATGAACCTTAAATGACTTTATTCTGCTGTCTTTCCCCCCTTCCTCCAGGGTTTTGTTTACCCAGGCAATGATTTCCGGATCGCTGGCAGCAGTTTCGGATTCGTTTAAATCCTGTAAGATTTTCAGGGTGTATCTGCGTGAAAGAAAATACGCGCTAATCAAACATTGCTGAAACAGCAATACAACCATGGAGAAACAGCGAGCATGTAGCGGTAGCTGTCGTGGTTAGAGCTACAAACACTAGATCAACGCCAAGAAAACTCAACGAAAGACAACGTCAAATCAAAAATTCNAGTTTTTCTNCGTGACAGGGCAAAGAACAGATTCAGACTTTTTACCTAGACAACTACTTGAAAATTGACCCAATTTACAACTGCTTCACAACAACTTGAAGTTTAAGTTTAAGATGCTTTCCGAAATGCTTAAATAACTAATGAATAGTAATGGCGATCATTGTGAACAACAAATGTAAAAAAATTAGTAAAGGGTGTTTTTTTGATGTAAAAGCGTAATTCGCATATGAAAACATTTCGGTAATTACTTTATTTGTAAAATTTTGCAGCAATCCACAAAATGCACCTTGACTCCCTTAATAAAACGCGACCTAACCTTCAACCACCTACATTTTTAACGGAAAACCATTACCCTCTATCGAACAGACAAGCCCCATTTTGTGATTAAGCCACGGGGATGATCGAAAACCTGCTTATTGTACGTGTGGTGGCGCCAATGCTTAACTACCCATGCAGGTTTTCGTGCAGAAGCAGCTTATTTCAAAACCAGGTTTGTTCTTCTTAGAACATCAGCGGCAGAAGCACCTCAACCGTTCGCGCAATAAACACAATCGCAACCTACCCTCGCATGACTTGCCAGACTACGGCAAGAGTTGACTTGTCGTCTCCATCGTTGATGTTGTTGCCATCAATACCTATAATTTTGTAGCCCATTTCCTTGGCGACCTCCACCGCATAGTTACAGTTTTCGATCTTCTTCATCAAGCCGCCTGTCGAAACACAAAGATTGAAAACGACACACCATTGGACCCGCGTTACGCAGCAGTAAACAACTGTTGTACGCACCCAGTTTTGGGTAAGGTGGCTTCGTCACCCTCTTCCAGTCTACTGAACCATCCTTGATATGTTCGTAGAGTTGCAAAAGNACCAACCCGTCTGCCAGATCTCTGGAATAAGAATCATAGATTGGATAAAAGTTAGATCCAATAATACCAGAGATTNATGGAGTTGCACCCGGATACTAAACATCAACCTTTCAATTACTGTATGAACTGACGAAAACCAATGGGCGAGTTAAAACTAATGCCTAGTNTGGTGCAGTGGCGCTGTTGAAAAAATTAAAGATACACGAAAATAACAAACAAGCATGAAACTCAAGTGGAAGCCGCGTCGGAAACAGGCCTTCGCAAGAAACTAGCTCAGCGGTTATGACTGATGAACGAGTACGCGCAAAAAACTTTCACAAGTTTCGGTGATATTATCATAAACACGAGTAAAATGTATCAGCTTTGCTAGACACAGACGGCGGCAGCGTGCTAACGATGGTTTGACCTTGTCTTTCAAGAATATGCCACTCTATTTCGAGTTAAGATTGACTAAAAAACACGACAGGAAGTAGAGTAAACCTCGGCTAATCCGGATTCGATTTCACCGACAATTTTATCCGGTTTAGGCGAAGATCCGGATTAACCGAAGATGGTTGTTTCTAGCCTGACGTCATCTCAGCACTGAAATACCGGTGAAAATCACTTAAATTGAGCACATTTATGACACAACAGCNAACTTTCGCTGAAGCAAAACGAATTTATTGANGTATTTACAATGGTACGTCAGACTAGTAACCGCCATATCCAAGCAGTTATAAANAATCATAAGTGAAGTTCATAATTTAGATTACTTGGCTGCAAAGAAATCTGGGATTTTGGACTGACGCAGATATTTCTACGACTGATCAATAAACACTCTTGGAAGTTAATGTCCTCCAGAATCTTACCAAGTGCAATACACTCAGGGATAACGCTCTACACACGCAGGCTCAACACTGATCAATAGACTGAAACCGTGGTGGGGCGGCTTGCCTTGAGCCTTGTGTTCAACGCGATATGCTATGTTAGTATGTGACGTAATAATCGTCTCTACGGTTAGCCGATAGGCCAACTGGGCGCAGTTGTGGCCGTTCTTATCATAATTCTAAATGTTTGTTGGTGATCGTGAGCACGCTGGTGTTGCGTCTGAAAGCTGCCGAATCTTTCCTAGAGACCAGTCAGTGCACTTAAGAGCACAACAGCATGGAAATGCAGAAACATCCGGATTACGAGGTGTGAAAAGAGCAGATTTTATCCGATATTGGCGAAGATCTGAATTAAAAAATCGAAGATTTTTATAAAGAAAAACATTAGAAATCATTTGTACCAACAATTTTATCCGGTTTTGGCGAAGATTCGGATTAACCGAATCCGGATTAACGGAGGTTTACTGTAGTTGTTTCAGCTTAAAATAACGTTTTTTTAATGCTTGGGTCCAAGATTTTGGATACTTTGCATCGTTGCTTTACTGATTTTCTTACAGTTGGAGTTGCACGAACAGTTTTTAGCTTCTTCATGCGATTGATCAAAGTCGCAAGGGACGTTGAGATATTTTCATCTACCAGTGAAATGATAGACTGTTGCAGCGCAATATAACACCAGACGATGAATGAGTGCCACAGATGAAGTCAAATTCAGCACAGTGGCGTTATTACAAAAAGCTACATCCGCTCGATCTCCTTATCAACAAAGGTAGGAATAAGCAAATGCTGGTGCATCAGAACAAAAATGTTTACTCTGCTGCATATTGCAACTGCAAGCCCTCATCTCACTACACACCAAGCCCACCTGTACATCTTGTTCACCCGCGGAGAAACACCCAGACTGTTCATCCAGTTCCTGTAGGTCTTCTCTTCACGTGTTTCAACTGGTGATAAATGCCCAAGGGTAATCGTCAAAAACGAACAAGTCATGTGTCCTCGAGTTTCGTGATACAACAACTACGTAAGTGTTTTTTCCATAATGCGATGTAGACGAACACCACAAGCTTACCAGTTGGTATCTTTCCTATGATAAACCCAATGTCTCACAAACGCTTATTTTTAAAATACGATTTTACATAGGATTTGGTTATTGATATTAATTCGTTGTCCCCTTTACGTACGATTGTAAAGTTGCGTTGCAAGTTTGGTTTAATGGAAAAAGTGAAACCGACGACGCCATGTTTGGCAGTAGGTATTCTAAATAGCGATGCAAAGATTGCAAACGAGATGTGGGCTTCCGCAACGTCGCAACCAAACTGAAGCACGACTACAAGCACGCGAGACGCGTGTCAGTGTCAGGTGGTTGTACACATCCAGGCAGCGAAAATACTCACCAACGATTTCCTGTTCGATATCGACCGCTTTCAAGGCAGGGTGAGTGTTGAACAGATTGGCGACGAAGGCCATGTTCAGTTTAGAGTTGCCCTTCACGACATCTTTCGGCGTGACGAACTCCCTGCAGCCGAGCCGGTCAGCAGATTGCAGCATCGTTTCCGCTCTGGCCAAGTTGCTCGAAGCCTGGAGAAAGACAAGACAATCGGTGCAACAAGGACAAAAAACGATTGTCCTTGTTTCAAAGCTTTGTGGTACTTTGAAAGTACCTTTTAAAGTATGAAAGCACCATACTTCGAAAGGCAAGTACCATAAAGCAAAAAACTATGCCAAGATCCAGGAAAACCTAAAACACGAAGATCATGAATAACTTCTAACAATGAAAACCAGCAAAACCCACAGCATCACGCGCCGCTTCCTTGGCGACCAAACGTCACGAGCTGCATCTGGTTACTCGCGACAGGATGTTGAGCGCGTCCGGCATCCGCACCGTGCACACACCAGCGCTCAGCTAGCGAGTGCAGCTCGCTAGCTGAAACAAACGATATACAGCATCAGTTAATGCAGCCACGTATAGCGGACGGCAGCTGCAACCCATTGTGGTAGTCACACTTCTGTGGTTGAGTAATGTCACGATGGGTCGTTCCCGGGGAAAAGCACTCGCTAGTGTTTACAACAGGCCACACCCACAGATGACTACCGATTTGATAGATGCTTGATGCTGTGCAACTGGGTCAACGTGGTTTAAACCGCATGTTTTTAGCAGATCGGACAGCATCTTCCGCATGACGCAAATTTGGAGATGCTGGCAAGATCTGCCAAGAACCGTTCATCCCCCAAATAATGAAAAACGAAAGGAGTATCTATTTTTTTTGTAGAATGGTTTCTCTGAAAATTCTGACAGCTTCCTATCAGCTGTCACTCGCTCGAGTGACTTCGAGCGCCATACTTCCTGAACATGCTTTTTTCGTGGTAGGAACATCGTTAAACGGTGTCTGATTCAGTCCCAAACTCCTCAGTAATATAAACGGAGCAGTGGAGACCAGTGGTCAACTGCATTCGTGGTTGGTTTACATCTTCACGAAAGTATTTTATTTCTTTCTACAAGTTCACTTCGCATAAATCAACTTTCAATGAGAAATTTTAGCAGAACAGCCAAGGTCAATTCCGTTTTTGTTTAACGTCTTTCGCACGATAAAGACCAGCCTAAGATGCGCTGATTTTATGCGACACAGTTTAGCACACAAAACGCAACTAGGAAGGTAACTACCTCGACAGATCAAGAAAAATTTGGAGTGACAAAGTAAGCGATTCGCCACAAGAATTGTTTTCTGCGAACCGATGAATATTGCAATTCCGCCGTGCGCTGGCAGTGCCAGGAAGATTTTCATGAAGACCGGAAAAAAGTTTTATGAATCTTGCAATTCACAAAGAACGAAAAAAGTTATCAAGATACGCTATGTTCTGGCGTGTGTCGGTAAATTTTTTTCCAGCCTCATTGGTGTTCAAACAGAAGATTGGTGACCATGCCGTGTCGTTCGTCAACTTCGGAATGTGGTCAGAGCTAAAGCTTTTTCAAAGCTACACAAATTTCCAGTAGACTAATTTTCAGCGCGGCGTACAATTTTCCAGAAACTTAAATCAATGGCTGTACACGAAGATAAAGCAATCATGTTTTTGATTTAAATTGCCATTTTCATCTTACAGCGCAGTCTTGGCCTCCATTGATAGGAGGCTCTAACTCGTATTGTTTAAGATCTTCGTCCACCGGCTGGATCTGCTCGAGCAAGTAGCAGTAAGCAACGGAGTCCTTGATATCACCACTGAAGTTAGTGATTTCCTTGCCACTCTTTGCTTGATAGCCCTCCGATTTTCCCAAATGGTAGTTCATCCATCTGTGCGACACGTGAACTACGATCAATCACCTGCTTTTGAATTAACCGGATATATCAGCACTTGTGGCCATCGCAATGACCATGATCACGATGACTACAAAATCACACTTCTCGTTTTCATACACTTTTAAACGGGAAAATGTTCATACATGCTTCCAACTGCAACAAGAAAATCTGCTTGCACCTGCTCACACTGAGGAGGTCCTCAGCATCAAAAAGCTTATTTTTAGCGGTGAATGTCACTACCCACCTGAGAAGCAAGTCTTCAGGTGAAAGGTTCATTAAATCTTCAAGTTCCTCCCCTTCTCTCAAGAGTGCAGCAAGATCTATCAAGAACAACGCATTAAAGGAATCAAGCAGGTCAATATTTTGTATAATTGTTCAGTAACCTCCAACCGCATTTCCATATTGTCAAAACAACGCAATTCTGATACTGTGACTGAGTTAAACAAAGCAAGACGAAACCCAAGCTGAGTCGGTGTGGTTATGAAATACCTAGCTGCTAGTAGCTAGAGCGAAATATATCGACAAAAACAAAAACGTACCTGGCGTTCTGGTCAAATCGATTTTGGCGAATAGACCAACTCGGATAACTTGCCAGACCAGACCCAGGATAAGATGCGGCTTGCCTTCCGAAATGTCTTGTCCACCGATGTTAACGATGTTGCAACCGATGGACGAAGCGGAGTTGAGGGCCAGGTTATGGTTTTCCTGGTCAAATTTACAGGGAAAGCATTGAACGAAATTGCAACGTTTTGGCTCCAATACATAAACAAAACTGAAAACGAATCATTGTCTCCTCCGCACAGTTTGTAAAAACTTCTAAGGATTTTGCACTGCTGAGAGTTTTCACTTCACCATGTGTCTCCAAACTATTTTCAAAGAGGGCCAAATTTGATAATGTGCAGGTGCTTGCGGGCCAGCAGTTCTTCCGACATTTTTTACCGCAGGGCAGGGTAGAGTTCAGCACAGTCCAAGCATTTCCCTTAAAATTTGAAGCAGAATCATTCCTTTGTAACGGCTTTCAGGTTTATATTCGCTCTCAGCACAACAAAACCCAACGGGAAATGTTTTTAGTAGATTATATACGAGAGAAATCGTCCTCTTTTCGGCACAGAAGTATAATCCAGGTTTTGGCCAGCCATATACACAACATGAAACCAAAGCTGCGTGCCCATGTGAAATGTGACCGAGGGCCACACTTTGGGCAGCCCTGCACTAAACTTTTGCCAGTCGTAATCAAGCAGCAACAGAATACAGTAACGCCACAGCAAATAAACAAGATTCATTTGAGGCCCACCCACAAGTAATTGACAACCTAACGTGTTGCACATTTGCTGAAATGTGCTGAACCAATAAAGGGAAAGGTTGTTGCCAATTGCAAGGTTTCTACGTTTTGAAACCTTGTTGTTCAACAATTTCTATCAGATTTTGCGAGTTTCATTAAAATTTTACGTGAAAACCGCAAAATGTCTTCTCTAGCGGAGTACTTAATTAGGAAACGGTTCAGTGCAATTCTTATACACTCGGCCATTACGAAGCGTGGCTCATCGTTTGAGGAAGTTACGCGTAGCTGCTTCCTCAGCACACACTCCACGTCGTACCATGATGATGCAGTAATACCGGTTGTGCCAAGTTTCGTTTGCAGCAACGGGGGTACAGATCACTTCCTTACTTCCTAAACCATGTTGCTGCCAGTTATTTTTACGAGGCAGCAACATTTTTGTTAAACCCCCAACGCATGAAAAGCTTGGAGTCATCCATCTCCTGTGCCTCGTTTTATGCAGGTAATGCGCCAATGCCCACTTGAGATTGTCGCACTTCCTTCTGGTGCCGATGGCGCATCAACCGTTAATTATTCATGTAATTCAACAGCACGNCCAGTGGATCGGCAATTGTGAACAGAAAGCGGTCGATCGCGATGCGATTCTNCCTNGGCAGACGTTTCCGGAACGCAAAAAAATCGCTAATCACCTGTTTCCTGTACACGTTCAGGTTCTTTTTGTTGATGGTTCGTTCGTCGATGGTGTCAGGCGCGGAATGGTTGATCAGTTTACTGGACAAACACAGTGTGTTAAAAGACGCTGTCGTGAATGAACTTGAGCAGGGAAGCTATCTCCGCTTTTAATCGATAAAACAATCACAGATGCAGTCACTTTAAACACATACGCTGTTCAGTCCTAGAAAAATGTTCAAACGAAAATTGAACCCTCCGTTATTTTTTTTACGAAAAAATTAGTGAGCGAATGTGGTTTGCAGTACGAAAGCAGAGGAAAAGGAAATAAGGAACCAAGCTAGCTTAAAAATGTAATAACTGCTTACGCTGCACCCAACAACTGCTACAAGCATAGAAAGAAATGAAGCCAATCAACCAATTCAACACTGGAGGTTGCACGCGATGGACAATTCATGGATATTAATTCCTTAATTCGTTGTATTTACTAAAGTGCTCTAAAGAAGAATATATTTCTTATTTCGTTGTTTACCAAAGTCCTTCAAGAAGAATTAATTCCTCAAATCGGCTTTAGAATTTGAACTTCAAAATGGTGATCAACCTCATCAACACGGACGAATGAAACAATACAGGGCCTTCACCTGTAGTTTTGATAGTAGCAGCAGCCATATCGATTGAATGCACAAGCTAAACATCATGATCATTGGAAAGAAGTGAAGATTATGGTGCAAAAAATCACCAAACACCTATTTATGTATAGACGTTTTGGAATGAATAGGTGACAGCATAACCCACTCTTCTGGTGAAAACATGATTTATTTGGTGCTTTTCTCTCAGTACACTGTCAACAAACGTCCAACCTACTAAAATTTGTGGGCGATACCCTTTAGATCAACGCTAGGATAAATTTGAATGTTTTTTAAAAAACGCAATTGCGGATCAAGGATTTTTTAATACTGATCAGTTTTGTGTAATAGGGCACTCCGTGTTTCTGTTTTCACGCGCAAGACACTGGCAGCCATAGGAAAATAACAGTTTGCAATGAATTTAAAAATTATGAGGTCAAAATTCAATTTTTACTAGCTTTGATCAAGATTCGGGACAAAGAAAAAGATCAACGGCGTCCTCGACGAAAACAGTAAACTAAGCATGAAAAAAATTGAAAGAATTCCTAACATATAGGGTTCAACAAGATAAACAACCTAACTTTATCACCACAGTAGCAAATACACTTATTTCTCGAAAATTCTTGCTGCTGATAAAGCATCCCTCTCTCTGCTGAAATTAACAAAAAATGTTGCAAAAACGCTCGCTGCAAAAATGTTCGTGTGTAATCAACGCCAGTTAACTCCATCTGATGAATGCTTGCCAGGCGCTAACAAGTATTGACAGATAAAACGCACGGTCGGTCTTGTCATTCAAAACACTCAAGAAAAAAGTAACTGAGAAACCGTTGTATGTGGGAAGTTACAAAAGATAAAATATTCTAGCAATTAAAGACTGTTAATTTTTATTAGTTTTATCATCGGTGGTTTAATAATTGCACCATTTCGTGCTGAGATAAACACGCATTAGCGGAGCCCTACGACCTAACGATCCCCTCAACATCTCGTTAGAAAAATCCCGGCGCTATCCTTGTTTTGAAGCGAAGCAGCATAGTTATTACTTTTAAAATC
>JGI24158J21664_10007258_pt1 | contig 14716 bp, 10 predicted proteins | sample Ectturendosymbi3_FD_21664 | JGI IMG/M metagenome (IMG submission 21664) | reverse complement strand
TATTGATTAACATAAAGCAAACCTCATTGCGATATCTCATCATTTCATTTTTTAATAATTTTTTTAAATTGTAAAGAGACTTTATGGACACCCTGTAGATTCAGCTCCTATTTCTGTCTCCAGAAATCCAATTTGTATGTTGTTTTTTCAAATGATGACAAACTTCGAGATACTTCAAAAAATCCCAACACTTTGCTGTTTCCCGAAAGAGTGGTGTATGGGTTTTGTCGAGATCTTAAGAAATTTTAGGCGTGCACAGCAGACAATTCGAGCGGAAGAATTTGTTGAAACTGACTCTGTTCTGCATCCCAAAGATTGATGTTAATTGGTTTGAAAAACTTTCAAGACGCACAGAAGTCGAGATGGACTTTTCATCATATTTCACGAAACCAAATAAAGATGGCGCGCATGGCCGCGAATCCGCTTTCTCAGAAATGGTGAAAAAGACAAAACATGTAATTAAATTGAACAAAAGGTTATATTTGAAAACAGGAAACGTAACTAAGTGCGAGTCACATTGTGTTGGTGATCACCACCGGTTTTTGCAAAATTTGAAAAAAACAGAGAATTTGTCTCTATAGCAAGTGCTAACGACAGGTGCTGGTGTTTGTTCAGCTGGCAGAATGACTTTAGTTTTTCTTCATCCGAACCATTTTGTCCCCAGTGCGGACAAGTGCGGTTTCCGGAATATCGAAATGCATTGAAAGAGCTGTGTGGGAACCAGCTCCTTGATAATTTGTGTCGACTGATGCGTATTAGTGGACTCCGTACAAACGGAATTAAACTATAAATGTTGATACTTAGGTCTGAGAGATCTTCACGCCGGTGAATATTATCCGGTTGTCTGTTTTTGCAACAAGCATTTGCATGATATTTCAAGTGACTGTTTCTATATTTGTATCGTAACAGTTAGTTGGCAATGCAGGTTTTTTTCAAATTGGAATTGCTGCATTTTGGCTTTGATTTTTTCATCGAAAAAAAATTTTTTTTTGTCATGATAGAGATTTTGCTCCATCCTTCTTCGAACCGAGTTCTAACAATAGCTGCTGCACGAATCTTGTTTCGAATTCAATCAATTATGCAAGAGACCTTGAAGGTTCAAACTCATTAGGGCAGCTTCGTAAAAATCGGCCAGCCCGATGCAACTGAGCGCCTAGGTGGCTGTTCTCGCTTCAGCAACAACCGCCGTTGAACTAAAGCGTACCAAGGACATGTGGCCGACATTTCCTGAGCAAGACGCTTTCTCTGCGTATTCGTCTTTCCTTGGTATTTTGTGGTTAATTCCGAATTTTGCAGAAGATTTGAACTGAAAATTTCAGTGTAGGTGTTTTAATTAGAGTGACGCTCAACGCTTAAGACGAAATAGCCACGCTGTAACGGCTTCCATTCGGTTGTTTTCATCATCCATTCGGTGAGAAGACAATTCAGCTTATCATTACAAAGCTCTTCGCGTTTTCGTCCATTCGAAAGGGCGTTGCGCAAACAACAGCAGTATAGAAATCGGGCTGAGTCGTTTGCGGTCACTGCACCACGCCTGAAAAGACCTTGGTGCGTTGGAACGCACTGAAAATGTCAAGAACGTGCATTTTGGCCGGTTTGCGTTGAAATTGAATGCGCGTTTTTCGACCTTTCCGGCTTCCAAGTATTTTCCAGTCGCTGCGCCATCATGCAGCGTCATGTCAAGTACGCGGTATTGTGCAAGAAGAACATGCACTGTCCGTTGTTGGACATGCACTGTCCGATGCTTGTCGCAACGGCCGTGAGTTCGGACAAAGCCTCCTAGATATACGTCTAGGACGGTGGTTCTTAACCTGGGGGTAAATTTGCCCCTGAGGGTAAATTTCGTATTCCAAGGCGGAAAGTTTACTGAACCACAAATTGCAGCAAGTATAAATTTTTGTGAATCATTCTGAACTGTAGGGGTTGGTTAATTTCATACTTTTAAGAAATAAGCACCACTGAGTGTGTTGGGGTTGAATCTGGTAATCTTGTTTGATAAAAGGGAGTAAGGTATGTAAAAAAGGTTAAGAACCACTGATCTAGGAGGCTTTGATTCGCACGACGCAAACCTTCGTTGTTCAAATCGCTGTTGAAGTGAACGCGCGCCGCTGAGGAAAACAAAATTCCAACGCAACATCCTTTTGTTGCGTCCCGCTTTCCGCCCCAACCGATTGCAACGGGATCCGTTCAAAAGGAAACGATATTCTTGCGGCAGCACAGTGAACCGGCCTTGCTTGCAAATGTCGCATTACGCCCGAATCCTGTACGCGTTTATTACTGCACAGCTAAGACCAAAATTGATTGAAGGCGACGAATCGATATCAGGTTTGTGCTTCAAAGCTTGTGCTCAGGCGCAATAAATATTCACGCTTCGCGATGTACATGAAGTGATAAAAAAACAGAACCGCTTATTGGAACGGGCTTGGTTTTCTTGCACGTATGTGGCTGAGCATGCTGGGCAAGGGTCTGACGCACCATGCTGCAAGCGCAATAAACCGGTGGAGACGTTGCAAACGATTTTTTTATATTTCGGTTTGTTTCGGATATGAAAAAAACCCCGCTTCAGTCGGATGCGGTTGCAGCGGTAAAGCTTTAGATGTAATTCGTCTTGTCATTTGGTTTTCGAGGCTTCTGACGCGTTGGAAAGTGGAAAAAAGTTTTCCATTGTGCGTCACGTGATTTTTTCGAAACAGTGAAATATATCACGTGATCTTAATTCCTCATCAGAGGTTTTGAAAGACGGAATTACTTTTTTCATTTTTTTCTGCCCGTGTTTTCTGTGGTTGGATGAATGTGGGCTCACAGAATGTGCCCAAATGCAATCGGACTGTTTTGAAGACCGATGTGGAGTTTCGTTGACAAGTTTCCCACGCGGCGTCCAGTCTATCGCCACATTGCTGCTTCGATGTAACTCCTGATTGTTCCCATTTTCTAGAGTAGCTGGTTTTAAAATTTAAAAAAGCGTCACCTTTTACTTTTGAAAACCTCCTAAGATATCGGTTTACGATAAAAGTATTCAGTTTTAAATTTGATGACTTTGCGGAAAACATGTGCAACTTTTGATTAATTTTGAAAATACGTGTAACTTCAAACAAGAACATCAAACTGTCAATTGTGAAAAGCGTATTTTGTTAAGTTCATGGCGTTTTGTCTAAAAGCCTGTTTCTCGTGGCAATCGATCATAGCAACCGGCGTATTGATTAGAAGTGCTTCGAGTGTGCTTATAGCGTCTCATTTAAGTTGTTTGCAAAGCTTAATCTCTCACATGTTGACATCGATTAGTTAACTCATGTAAAATACTGAAGTGTTCATCAAATGACTTTCAACAGTTGTTGTGTATTGTTCAACGTCAAAACGATGATCAGTTAATGATATGCTTTCTTCTAATGACAGAGTTCGCAAGCACTTGATTGAAGAAACGTGGTAACGTCAGTAAACTGGTGGACAGTTTGACCGTATATGCGTTTTGTTTTTTTAAGCCAACTTTGGCCTTCTTTGCAATACCTTCAAACGAATTTTACTCATCATATCAAACCATGTTGATTTGCCAAGTGTCAATTGTTTCTACGTTGCACCCAAAAAGTTCTTATTTGCATCTTGAATATTTGAGAAGTGTCTGATCATGAGTGGCATTTTTTCCAAAAAAAGTTTGAACATTGGGAAAACGTCCAAGTCAAGTTTTTTGTGCGAAAATATTTCAGTTTTATAAATTCCTCGCAGAGTAGGCTGCTGCGGTGCACATGATTCGTAATAAGGTAAATCATTCCACCACTGGAATTTCGTAATACAATAAAGCTTAACCGCATCAACCAGCTGATAACGTTTCCTAGCCGCTCAAGGTGGATTTAAGCAGAAGCAACATTTTTTGACTGCGCCCTGTGATTTGTTGCAAAATAGTAAATTTGCATCGTTTAAACAGCAGGAGGCACAAGTCGATTGTTACACGTCAGTGATTTTCCGTCTGGTTTAACAGAAATAACAAAAGCACTTCGTCAGATAAGCGGGATAGTCACCCGAAGAAGCATGAAAGAGTAGACGGGGAGCTTGTTGTGATACTGAATGTTTAAAACGGTCGCCTCTTAAATGTTTTTGAAATGGTGAATCTTCATTTACATTATTCCGTTTATGAGGCAAGCTTGTTGCGTCTTTTTTCAAGACTGTCGACTCCGACTTGTTCCAAAGCTGTAAGAATTCATATCATGTGTACCCTTTGAGGCCCATACATTTATCCCACTAAAGCTTGGCTTTTCAAATCGATCATTTTCAAATCGATACGAGTTAGTTAACTTGATGTTTAATGTGGTTTTGGTGACGGCAATTGGCGGGCAGGCCGAAGCCTGAAACTTGCTTCTTGCCAGGACGGTTGAGGTGAACGCTGTTGGCCAAGGAGAGCTACGGGGAATCACTCAGGTGGATCGAACGCTCAACTTGCCAATCGAGAGGCGGACACTACCACTGAGCTATCGAAACTTTTTTGAACGTTTCAGACAAGGCGAGTAGCGAGGAATTGTGACTCGGGTCACTCACGTAATCGCGCAATCGTCGGGTTTGTGTCCGAGTATTGACTCTCGATCGGGTGAAAAATCGATTTTCAATGTCAGTTCTGATTGATTGACGGTGGAAGCGGTAAAAGATTTAAGTAGTCCAGCACGATTGCTTCCAATTTGAATTATTGCTGAAAGTCTTTGGGACCAATCGACGTCATTTTTACTGCCTGCTTGACATTTGCAGGTATCTGAATAGAGAGATTGTTCAAAACGTTCCCAAATACATTTTTACTGACTTTCCGTGTTGTTGGGCGTCACACAGCGAGGTGGCGGGGTCACTGATAAGAACTATTTTGCTCTAGCGAAATGCGCCCTTTTGCGAACTTAGGTATCTAGCATCGACAGAGAAAGGTGAGGGTGTGTTTGTACGTCTCGCAGTCCAGCGAACAATCTTAAATCGCATGTAATGGGTTCATGACTTGGACATTGTCTAATTCGCATGAAATTATTTTACTGAGAAAATTGCATTTAAAACCTGAGCTTAAACGAAAATATGACGTATGTTCCTGGAGGAGCGACACTCAACTGCACGTAGTTTGACTTTACAAACGTAGGTAATAGACAGGAACATCTATCTATTCATTGCAGAACACAACATAACTGCTTTGTTTCGAAATCATCATAAAATGTGCAACGCGATTTCTTTAACCAACCGGATTCGAAACTCTGGAAGGTTTTCAAGTGTGTTTATCGCGATGTTACACATTTAATACAATCGAAGATACATGTACTGCTTTGGTATGTTCGGTAGATGGCTGTTGACGTTTCTTCTTTTGGCTTAAAATGTGCATACCGTGACCAAGTTATGCATCATCTGCGGCATTTGGCTGCTTATTGTGTTTCAAAGTGTTTGATAAAATTATCTCATGCAGCAAGGATGCACCAAGCGCTGTCGTTCCTTATGCTGCAAGCGCGACCGTAGCCAGGTTTTAAGATTTGGGGGAGCAAAATATATTTTTCGTTGAGCACGGTTATTGTTTTTATTATATGTTTAAAACAAATTTTTCTGGGCCCAACCAAATTTTTTGGAGCACAAAAAATTGGGAGGGGCGCTGGCCCCGAATGCCCCCCGTGACTACAGGCCTGGCTGCAAGTATACATCAAGAGCTGTGTAAATTGTGAGATAGCAAAACGGAAACCTGTCGTAAAAGGGGATTTGAAGTTCATTTAGTTGTGGTTTAAGTTATTTACAAACCTTTACTAAACACCGACAGTCGACACGAAAAGCAGTTGTATCTTTTTTAAAGCCTGTTACATAACTAGCGTTGTTCAATAAGCAAGCGCACTGTACCTCTCCTCGTTGCTGCATACGGAAATGTATCGGGAAACCGTCAACGATGTACTCCAGCAGGATAAGGGCTATTAAAGTGGAGTCATGTTCGCGTTGCAAGTAGGCAACAAATAACGCACTGCAAATGACAATGCTCAAAAACAGCGCGAGTTGGCGAAAGACGCCAAAACACTCACTCAAGCCCATGCTATATTTGATTACTGACAAATTTGCAGTTATACAGGTGAGACACTAAACATGCGTTGAAAAACAGAAAATGTGCTCAGTTTAAGTTAACGTTTCAAAAACATTTTACAAACAACATATATGCAGTATCCCACATGAGAGCCAATACTCAGCAAGCAGTTTGCGATTTCACTTGAGGGGAAAACATATGCAATGGTAGAGTTTTGATAATCTTGCTAGAAATACAATCCCATGCAACAGGTCCTACATATTGCAACTTTTTTTCAATATAATCAGTTCTAACACGCTTTTGATGAAAATTTTATGATACTTTTCCCTTGAGCCATGATCATGTATGCTGTGCAGTTTTGAAAAAACTTGTGAGGAGAACAAAGTTGAAAATGAATTGTCACTTGAAAAATAGGCTGAAATAGTGTGGATGGGTTGTTTGACTACATTTGCCACCGCAGCGCATCTTTCACAGACAAAACAGGCCGCTAACCGCACAGTAAACTCAGCTTGTGTAAAATCTCGATTTGTCAACAAACAAGAATCGCGTTGTGAACGAACATTCTGCACGTCATTACACAGCGAGCATTCGCCTGCTAGTTCAAGTGAGTGATTCCGTAACAGCGTGCTGTGCGCGTTCCCGTAGTGCAGATGTAACAAGCGTAAGTTGTTCGTGATTGCAGAACGTGGTTCGCATGCTTTTTCTCGACGGTACCCACTCTTCCTTGCCAGTGTTTCATGAGTTTGCGAGGCTTGTACCACCGTCTCAACAGCAACGAATACGAAAGCACATTGCGTGCAGCGCCCCATTTTGTCGGTAGCGGCCCAGTCGTCACTTGTGATGCAGTTAAAGCGGCGGGAATAGGTGTGTGGAGAAAGAGGTCGTCCATCCAACCAATCGGTCCGGTTTGTGCTCTTCACTGCAAAGAGGTTTGACTCGCAGCTGANTATAGCTGTGACTTGTGAGTTGGTGCTTCGTACGAATCCGTTCTTTCACAAAAAATTGCTTTACCCTAGTTCGTGTAGCTGCAAGTCTGGAAAAGAAACCACGAGAGCCGCCACGTGCCAAATTTATCTGCAGTGAAGTGCGAAGCGAACGGACCGGTGTGTTTTCTTGTTCACATGACTCCCACCACTGTTTGCTGACTGCAATCTATAGCTGCCGTGCGCTGTCGGAAAGGCCTGCGTGCGAACTCTTCGTTTGCACTTGGCTTTTATAACTCTTAATTTGACCCCGCTTTTCCCGTTTGAAAATTGCGAGGCTATTGAATGACTGACGGAGGAGTTGTTTGCCTTGGCTGCTGTTGAAGGCTTAATTGCTGGATCATCTTTCTTCGCTGTAACTGAATGGAAAGCGCTCGAAGATTGTTCAAACGGGAATTGTTCAAGGACCTATTGCTGACTTGCGTGCAATCCGCACTCCCTCAACTTATTATAACGCGCGATTTTCGCCGAAATGATCCGCTTTGTTCCAACTCACAACACATCCGTGTAATCTGGCACTGTGGGAATTGTGCCTTAAGCGCTTTTGAGCCGGTGCATGCTGGAGATTAATCGTCCGGCAATTTTCAGCAACTTCTATAGCGAAGCGCCTGATTGATACATTCGTGCACAAGGTTGAGAAAATTTCTGGTGTCAATTAACACAGACGTGCACGCTAACACAGCCTTGCGTAAACTAGTGAAGACACAAGGCTCCGCCAGCACCGATTTGTTTTTTAAGGAACTCCAGAGCTACATCTGTATCGACTTCCTCGCAAGTATTTCCTTTCGTTACGTGATTTTCCGAGTTTTGTGAAATTTTTGTGAGAATAACCGCCTAATCGACAGTTCTTACCGCCTGTTGCTGATCGGTTCTTCTTGAACCTTGCTTTTGCTTCAGGTCAATTCAGAGAAAACGATTAAATTTAATTGTGAAGGTTTTTACCTCACAGGCTGACATCTTCTCACGGGTGAGGTTGCAGACAAGTGCGACTTCTTATGCAAGGAATTACATGTGCGCGCCAAGGTCTTTTTCAATCATTGTTGCGCTCCACGTAATATCAGCCGAAAATGAATAGTCGATTGTCCGGAGCAGTCGGTCGGTCGTTGATTTTTTTCTTTTTCTTTTTGCGACTTGAATCAGCGTCTCATGATTTTTTGACTAAAAGTTAAAGACAAATTCAAATGCGTTTCGGTTATTGTTTCGCTCGGGAATGAAGCTTGACTGACGGTGAAAATGTTTTGACCAGTATTGGACGCAAAAACAATGCGCTTTATCCGCAAATGGCTTTCAGCAGCATTTTGGCCGCTCGGCGCAAAAAACGTGACGAAGCGAACTGTGTGGTCGTTGCGTCCAGGCAACGGGCGATGCGCGGGGCGGGCAGTGAGGAGTGTTTTCGTTACTGTTTGCAGCTCGTCGATCGCGCTCGAAATCGATCCAAGCGCCATCGAATTTCCTGCGACGACGACGATTTTGCTTGACAGTGCGAAAAATGTGGAATGGACGATCCGCGGCGCTTCGGATGACGTCGGAGTTCATTCTTTGCGAATAATGGTTTGTTGCGTCATTGTGGTCCGCTATATCTTATTCGATACGCACCTATTGCGCCGTCGAGGCCGCGCCGCCATTTATTTATTTCCAACCGTCCGAAACGTATGGTGCGATGGAAGAGTGGCGTATGGCCTGTGTGGTGACCTATTTGCATCGTTTAAAAGTTTTGCTGCATTTGAAACATATCACTGTAAGTTTATTTTTGAAAAAAAAATTGTGTTTTTTAATTCTTTCCAACTGATAAAAAAGACACTTCTGAATAAAATGTTTTCCGAAAATATTTCTTCGCAGAAACGATTTCATGGCAATTTTTTTACTGCGCCCAACTCTTGCCAACGAAGTGTACTGTTCCCCATTGAATTTTGTGAATAAACCTTGTTGAAAATTCGTATGTTGCATCTTCAGTTTTACTGCAGTTGATATCTAATAAATCATCGCTAACCTTGTTTCTCCTACCTACGGTGTGTTGCTTTGCATTCTCTCAACGAAGTCCAATGTCTTTTGTACTAATCTTTATTGAAGTAGATATTAAATTATGGTTGTTGTTATGGTAAGCGGAGATTATAAAGTGCATGCCATGAATCCAAACTTTTCGTAAGGCGGCTTTGCATTTCCCATCTTGCAATGCGTGCAGCAGACCATGTAGTGCAGTTCTGTTGTATCTCAACTTGCATCCGAATGATGGTTGTGTCTGGAATTACGCAAGCTATGAATGTGTCGGCTGCATAGCACTGAGGTACTCTGACATGAGCGCCCTACAGAACTGCAGAAAAAGTTTTTTTTACGACTGCAAAAAAGTCATGCCGATACCGCGTGAACTTTTCAAAAGTTGTAAATGTCACTGCATGAGCCAGACTAGCGTGATTTGTCCTGCAGCGCCCATTACCGCCGGCGGCCCTGATGCGTGGCTGCTTGATGTTTTGAAAAGGAAGCCAAACTGTATTTTCTGTGGATAAAAATAAAGTTTGTTTGTTGGGTTCATTCGTCGCGAAGTATCTCCATTTTATTCACGAACGAGCAGGACTTCTCCCACAAATGTGTCAGTGGCGAACTGTTGCTACGTGCTGACATCGGCAAAGGGAGACCGGATCCATCGGCCACTTGTTTGCATTTGGTACTCTCATTCGATGTTCGGTGTGGTAAACCTTTTGGCATAATTCGAAGAGATTAATTATTGAAATGCTTTGAAATTTTCTTGAAGCTCGGCACAGTTTATTGGTCAGGCAACCTTTTGATGACCTTTTTAGGAATGTTGCCGCTGCACATCCTGTCATTAATGGACTGGCACTTGACCGTTTCCTGGATTGCGTTTGATGTTATTTCGGTATTAGCCAATGCTGGTTGTTTTCTATTCAGGTGCCTTCCGGCAGTTACGTCCACAACAGCTCATTGATTGCATCACAAAGCACCTTCTCGGACAAAGGTGAACGGAGTGAAATTTCGAAGCCTTGCATAATTTTGCCAGAAATTGCAACGCAAAACTGATTCAGTGAAATCGTTCTGGTCGTTTTCACACAAAGCGATTTTCCTCATAAGTAAAAATTAAACAAACGTATTAAATACAAATCGCGCACATTGGCAGAAACGAGTTTTTTTCTGACGCGCACAAGAATGTATTTCGACCAATGGGATTTTCGACCCTTTTTAATTACACGTGGTTTCTACGATGATCTTGTTTCATCAGGGATGGGGTTGCTTGCCGGAATTTCATTTGGTTCGAAACTACGAAAAATAGAGAAACGCTTGTTTTCGTTCATGGCTGCTAAAGAAAAAAACTGTTGACCATAAAAAATTGTTTTTTTCTTTTTCTTGCTGCACAGTTAACCCGGGTTTCCTTTCGCACGCTGCCCAGCTTGCCCGGGCTGTGGCAGATGTATTTCCGCTGAATTGTCAGCCTGCGAAATGTCGGCTGCTTTCGCATTGATCGAACCTGTTTACTGTCGCATCAGATCACGCACTCGCCGCGCTCGCGGTGAAGTCGAACCTGGAAGTGATGAGGACAGCGTTCGGCGAACCCGTTGACCTCGTGCGGTTCGTCGCTTCGCGAAACGACAGCGAGGAAGGTAAGGCGCGCGCTGCGCACTTGTTCGCCTACGTCAAAGCGTCGAGTGATGCTTGGCCCAAGTAACGACGATGTCGAACCGGTTGATCAAACTGAAAAGACGCGAGTGGTTAAACCAACGTTTCCAACAACTGACCATCTGGCGAACAGATTTTGCACGTTTTGTTGCCGTCGCACAACATGACGTTAATTAAAAGTGATGGTCGTAATGAGGGTGACTTTGTCTTTTAAAGGGGTTGTTCAACTTCAAGTCAACCACAGTTTTCGCAGTTTCGTGATCACGCCGGCGTACAGTATTTGTCCATTTCGCTGAGGCAGCGCTTCCTTGCTCATTTTGGCTTCGCTGATAATGCATCGCGTTATGTACGCCTTATGGGACGGCGCAACGGCGTGTTTGTTGGTGTCGTTGTCAAGCTGCTGAATATTTTATACCCTTATCTACAAGCTTTTTTGTACCGCAAACACCCCAACGCATGTGTCCCATGTGATCTCGTCTGGGATGAATTATAAGTATTCGTTGGGGTGTGGCGGCATGCGCTGCTTTCTTCTTTCATTGTGCTGCAGGTACTTAACCTAAGTTCTTAACCTTTTTGAAGTTACCTTCAATCCGTTGGTTCACCGAAACCTTCGTCATTGAAAGAATAAAATATGATTTCTTAAAACATGGGTGTGTAGTGTTATTAACGCACAAAATGAACGATGCATCGGATCTGTGCCGAACCCTTAATGGGGCCCGATCGAACCCAGGCCAGGAACCACAACCTCACATTTGTGACCTCGTGGCTTACGCACGTTCTGTTTTGTCAGATGCCGTTTCCTGTGATTTCGATTCAGTTTGATGCATGTTGCATAAGTAAAGTCAGGTTTTTTTGACGAGTCAGCCACAAAAAAGGCTCGCGCGTGCACGCGTTTCGTGCGTGTGCTTGGAGTTGTTCGGTGCGCGTGTGATGGGATTCCACAGTGATGCCCTGTTTCCCAGAAACGTGATGATGAAAGCTTTTTATAGTCGGAAAACGCCCACTAGCATCTTTTTCTCGATCTGAGCCTGCAGCTAACCTCAGCAACCGGGCAAACATCTTTTAAACGGAAAAGCACCCAGTCGAGAAAAAGAATCGTCTGGCTGCATGTTGACCGATTTGGTCGACTCTAATTGGACGAAATTGGAACACGCACCGTAGTGTCGTTGATCTGTGACAGAGGTTGCTTACGCGAATTAGTCCGCTTCTATTCGACCTTATTTGTGTTCAGCCTGAGCGAGGAATTGCGATGGTTGATTCGTTGCGGCCATCGAAGATATCTAAATTAAGTTGGTTGTTGAGATATGTGCGATTTTGGTCGTCTCTTACTCTGACTAAACGTGCACGGTGCACACGGACAAGTGTCTGTAGAAGTTGTTTTTTTGAAGATTTCTAATCACTGCTTAACATGCCACCGAACTCGAAGATTTTTTTGCTGTTGTATCACCAAACTTATTCACGCAACTGTTCGCGAATAAAAACCCTCTAGAAATACTGTTATTAGCTAATAAGGGTTGCGTTTCTGTGGAGAAACCTTATGAAGTGCACATTTTATCCTCCAGTGACTCCCACACCACCGCTCTTCTCAAGAGAATTAATCTTCTTGTTTATCAAATCCGTCACAACGTATTGTACTTTGTCCGGGTTGACTGTGGCCATTGCCAATGACACCTTCAAAGTAAGTTTTCATGCTTCATCTTCTAATCCTGATGTCATTTCATAATCTCTTTGATGTTTTTATAGAAAAGTGGCGTAACTCGTTCAGCAGTAAACCTTTTCGAGCTTGAGTGAAATTTCGTTGGAGGAGGTAGTTCTACTTTGACGCGTCAATGTTTACTTCTTGCGTTGAACGGTTTTGGGCTAAGTACTGAAACTTGGAAGTGTGTTGCCGTTTCAAAATGCTAAAAGCAGATTCAAACAGCCGCTCAAAAAACAATTTTCAAAGGGCAACTTGGTGAAAAACAGTGATAGCAATCTCTGGCTTGCGACAATACACTTGGCTGCGCTCATCGCTTAGACAACGATGTTACTGTGAAAAGGTCGGCGGAATTTTACTTCAGCAAAAGCGATACGTTTTCCAGCGACTCTTGAACCCGTTCACAGTAGTATTTCGAGCGCTGTGGTGTTCCGCTGAAGTTGTCTGGTGCCGAAGACGCCGAAAGCTGCTGAATCAGCGCTGACATCGGGCGAACGTCGCAGCTACATCATCATGTCGTTTTGCGTGCAGACCCTCAATATAGACCCAAGCCTTCCTCGGTTTGGAGACGGCAAGTGTCCCCCTGACCTGTCAAACGGAGATCTTTACCTGAGTGCGCCATTCGGGTCTTGCGGCGTAGCGAGGAACCATCAGACAGGCCGTTACGAGTTAACAGTAAGTGTTCAATAATATGCCGGTAAATTTATTTAAGGACACACATATATTTTCCGCGATGTCTGAAATAGTGCAGATGTTCAAGTTCTGAAATAGGCTGAGGTGTTATGCGCACAGTTTCTAAAATATTGCACAAGGTGAAAGTAGCTTTACCCTGCTTCTTGTAAGAGTAGTTTGAAGCTTTGTTCCCATTGCACTGGTGATCACTATCAACGTTTGCGGCGCATAATTTGGTCGCAAACTAAAGCCGAACGCGTATGTCGTAAATCCGTTCGACTCTAATCAGCCGCGCTTTTTTCCGTATTCCGCTTGTGGTGATGGTCCCCTGTTGGATTACCGACAGAAAGACGACCAATGCCTGGTATCGTTTGCACGCCATGCTTGTACAAAAAGTCGAGCTCATGATTGCCGACGTAACGTCTGCTTTTTAGATGCTACTCGGCAATGTCGAAGGACTGGTGTTGTCGTGCAAGCCGTCGGGTAAGCTGATCTTTGCTTGCCTGTCTGTTACTGTTGCGTCACAATAACAGCCCGGGTCTTTACTGCGGTTGTTTTTTTTGCGTTTTTGCAATTTAGCAGCGCAGTCAATGTCCCCGCTGCGGAACTGTCAGCAGGGCGGCAATTCGGAAAACAATTTACACTGTGATGTCACGTCCGCCTTAGGATATAGGTCACGCTTCGGTGAGCGCAGCGTGTTGCCAGCAACAGATGACACGACTGTTGCACGTGTACTGGTCAAGCCCAATCGCGCGGCTGTCAACAGTGACAGGCTCTCGCGTCTCTACCGCAAGAGCAGACCACGTAGCCCTTGTCAGCGTTTGTTCGAGTTCAACTGGATTGTTTCCCAGCTGAGCCGCACTTGATCGTTGCCAGTTTTGGCCAAGAAAGCCGCAAATCTCTGCCGCTCGCGAGAACTGTAGCCCACCGCAATCAACAAGCTCTGTTTTCGGTGTTTTCTCCAACTTGCTGGCGTGCCGGAAGCCTGACAGCCGCAGTGGGATGCAAGTCGGTGGACATGCAAGCGCGCAGACGGAGTGGAAGAGACTTTGGAAGAGGGCAAATTCATTTCACAGGCCTTAACTTGTAAAAATGAGTTGCGGCGTAACATTATGTCGGCGTTAGCGTTTTTTGCGCTTGTGACGTCGACGGCTCCCAAGTGATTTGTGAAGTACATGGCGGTAACAGCAAACCGAAGATTTCAGTTAGACGTCATCGCAGTATTAATTTTGCTTTGCATGCAAATGTTCAAACTTTATTTTTCTGAACATTTGTGACATGGGCACAAAATTTTGGCGAATACTCAAAATTTGATTTTACCTGTACCAGCGTTATAACACGTGTCGTTATTTTGTTAAAAATGCATTGAGAATGCTAAAAATTATCTTTTTTTTTCATCATAAATCCCGATTGTAACAGGTTGTAAAAAATGTCACTGCTTTATTTTTGGCGAGGGAGACTAAGCTTTTTACCTTCTCTGGCCCAAGTGCACGATGGCGATGAGTTGCCTCGAATAACTTCCGAAAACGCAAACACAACACACAACTGCCAACACGCCAACACAACGCACAACTGCCAACACGCAAACACAACACACAATTACCGAACACGCAAACAACACACAACTACCTAACACGCAAACACAACATGCAACAACCGAACACGTAAATGCAACACACAACTGTCAAACACGCAAACACAACACACAACTGCCGAACATGCAAA
>JGI24158J21664_10007257_pt1 | contig 14717 bp, 7 predicted proteins | sample Ectturendosymbi3_FD_21664 | JGI IMG/M metagenome (IMG submission 21664) | reverse complement strand
AAAATTTATAAAAATATCAGAATCAGTGATACCACACCAAACTCTGTTTCAACGTCAACATGGGCATGTGTAACATCTAACATGAAAAACTTTTCATACAAAACGTGACAAACGTCACATTTAATTTTGAAACCTCTCCAAATACAAACCTAAGCGAAAAATGTGGGGGGGCCATGGCATATTATGTCCCCCCGTCTGAAAAAGTGGGGGGACGCGTCCCCCGTGTCCCCCACCGAATTGCGCCCATGTCCACGACACCCACCAAACAAATATAAATCATTTCAGAACAGGGGCTGAACCGGATATTTTCATTTGTGAAAACTTCAAAGTGGGTATGGATGTAGTATGGCATCAACTGTTGGGTGCAGGGGGTCGTTTCGAGACATGAGTGAACTTCGAATCACAGTTGTACAGCATGTTTGCCTGTGACGGGCGTTTCGTGTTTAAACAGATGTCTTTTTACGTCACTGCTTTGCAGATGCTTGGTTTAAGTAAGTAATCCAATGGTTTCCCTGGGCAGCCCTGAAGTTTTGTCACTAGGAGTGGGCTGGACTGTTGACGCTTACCATCAAGATGAGTATGTTACATGAGTTGGCATATGAGCAGTGGCGTAACTAGGTTTGGTCCAGGGGGGGAACTTAGCTGCAGGGGGCCTACCAGCCAACACTCAGAAAAAAGTTAAGAAATGATAGGGAATCCTGATGTGGATGTCCATACTAAAACCCGAAATCCGCGGAAAACACTCCGAAAATAGCAAAACAACAACCTTCTGAAAACCAAAGAAATACTAAATACCAACTTAAAGCCTAGTGGAGGGCCCAGTTTTCAGATTTAGCTTGCCAGTTAGCACCCCTGTCGCCCGGCAGTAACCCCATTGGTAACGAGTTTGTGTGTGAAAAAATAGATGTTGATCGTTGCAGCTGAAAAATTCAGTTTCGCCTAATTAAAATTTAAGTCACGGTCACACACCTTAAAACAGATTTTTGTCAACCGAGAAAATTATCTCAGATGGTTCAAAAAATGCGGTAAGCAGTGCACAGAAGAGCCATTTTGCATTGTTTGGGATAGACATATAATTTACTACTACATTTCTCCAGTTATAAGAGTTGGCCAAAAGAAAAGTCCAAACCTGCAGTGTGATCGGTGTCACCAGCATTATTTTTTGCATTAACACCATACGTTACTTGTAACGTTCGCAGAAGTGGTGCGTATTTTTGGTTGCGCGCTGCCCTTACGCGACGTTTCTCCTTGATTGATGATTGGGCCTCGAGTAATTGTCGGCCCGCGTTTTTGCCTCGTTCTGCATTCCTTGGCCACAGGTGTTGTGCTGTTATTTTAGAAGTGGAGAAACCAAGGCATCTCCTCTTCTGAGCATAACGAGGACCGAGAAGGTTGGTCCGTTAGTTAAAGACAGAATAAAGTCTTTGCGTCTCTGCAGCACAAAAGCTGCCACACAGCATAAGGCTGCTCCCCGTAATTTTCGTTTTAACACGTTTCGTGGGCTTGTTAGAATAAGTCGTAACGTGCATTATCCGAATTTTACGGTTCTATTGATGTCTGCCTAAATTTAAGTTTCAGGAAGCTACACATGTATTGCTTTCACTTCTTGCCAATTGGACTATGACGACAACTTGTATATACTTTTCTGATAAAAATTGTGTGAATTTATCAACATGTCCGAATTGTTTACCAAAATACATCTGCTGCACTCGGCTAATTGTATGCTCTATTAGGAAGTGCGGCCCTCCGCTAAACGTTGACTTGTCAAAGTGCCACCTGAGCCAAATTAATTGCCCAACCCTGCGCTACACTATCTCAGGAAGTTTTGCTTCGACTTTTGCTCTTAAACTACTGTATGTCCTACTTGGGCTCTGTGTTACATCCAGACCTAAACAGAAAAATGCGGACATGGCCAACCAAAGCTGAAAAAATCTTATTTCTTGTAGGTAGAAGTTTTCACCATCGCGTTGAACCAGTGGCGTAACCAGCCCAAATTTTCTTGGGGTGTTAAAAATACTTGATTTTAGGCGAGCAGCAGTATTTTTGTTTGGGACGCGGCTTCTCGAAGCACAAAATGACTAGATGTGCTAAAACTTTGGGGGGTCGTGGCCTCCTGGCTACGCCTGCGCTGAACTGTGTTCATTAGATATTACACGTCACACGTATTACAAAGCAGGTCTCAAACATTTGAAAAACATGTTAACATCGAATCGAATGACAAAATGGCTCGCGGTAGGTCAGTAAATTAATATATCTACCAGGGAAAAAGTTTGCTTGCTAACAACCTGAAAGCATTGGTGTTTACAAAAACGCAAGAAAGTACTGCTGCTGCTGATTTGGCAAACGCGCTGTACTGTAGTCAAGACCCTAGAAACCCGGCAACGCGACGTACCAGAACAAAGCTCCTCCCATCTGCTGCTGTTAATACATACCTCGCGGGCAATCAAGCAACGCTGACGTTTGGGCCGGCTTGTTTCTGACCTCGATCCGCAGCTTGGGTGTCACAATGCATTGCAGAAAATCACCAAGTGGGTTTGAAGAACGATTTCCAGCCTTTAAAAAGTTGGTCTGTTTATAGGGCTGAGTGGTCAGACGATCTTTTCGGCCCAAATNCGCGGCAGTGCTGGCCGTTCTCAGTGCAACTTACAGCTGCTGAATGTAACAATGTCCGCGCTCAGTGTGCTCAAAATACTCACTTCNGAAACATTGGCAGTAGGTTGGCCAAAGCTAGTTTACGATGATAAATCATCAAAATAAACCCATAGTTACAACAGGTTTGAGAGCTATGTTTTTCCAACAATACCCCCCGCCAATAAAAAGCACACCTCACTGTTCCCATGCACACGTTCTAAATGATATCGTTGCCCGGCATGAAAAGTGAAAGAGCTTAAATGACCAAGTAACAGCAACCACTACAGGTTATCGGATGACTTGCAATAGAAACTACACAACGACGTCCATGCTAAAGCAAACAAAAAATCCTACAAGCATGCCGAAGTTATGGAAGTGTCTGCGGACTATGTTAATGGTTTTATTTCACGTGAATTAGTGCAAATTTTCAAGCATACAAGCTGGTTACAAGTGTCAGACTGTGATATCGTCCAATTCATCAGCATGTGTTGTAACCACTCGCGACATGCGTCACTATTGCTCGAGTTTAAACCCGATCGAGAAGAAACGCTCAGCTCGGATCACTTTTCATCCAAATAAGCAAACAACATCAATCACTGAAAGATGGGATAAGTAAGAAATTCACCTCTAAATCAGGACTTCTGTGTTTCCCGCTTGTTTTTTGATCACTGTTGCATTGATCATCAGGAGCTGCAAAGATTCACACGATCATAAATCACAACCTGCGAAACATCATCTCAAGACGCACGGTATTTGAGGCGCGAGCGCCACGCTTCGAAAGAACTACAGAAACGAAATGCAGACGTCAAAAGCAATAAACCACGTTTAATAACCTCACACCGGTTGGCGAAAAAAACGGTATCGTCGCAACAGTATGCCTCCAGCAAACGAGTGCGCACAGTTTGAGCTCATACGGAACGCAACTGCACCTAGAGACACAACAATACCACGATCAGTGCTGTGTTTGGTCAGTGAGAACGACAAGATCTCTTCACTGTTGACGGTGCCAGGAGTTTCGGGTCGCGGAACAAGCTCGACGCTATCTCCGTACACTTCACCATGTTGGATCGGCGAGATTTCCAGCTAAATTCAAGCATTGACAAACATCAAATACTTGTAAAAGCACTTATAACCATATTCACCTAAAACACACAAATCAAAAGCAAAACGTGAACACCAACCACGTCTGCAATGACTGTAAAAGTTAACTGGGATTGCAAACTACGATTCAAACACACAAAGCAGCGATCTGAATACATTCATGCCGAGTCTGATCTCCTTTAATGTTAAATTACCTGACGTGGGGTTGATACATGAAAATTGCAAATCGCGTTATGGCGTATATGCAAAGTACTTTTTGAAAAAAAATCTTGTTTGCAACATGTTATAGCCGTATCACTGAAGCCATTCTTATACAACCGTATTTCTACATTATATATCATGTTAGGCAGGAACTACGCACCGTTTCAATAATTGTTCTCTTCGCTTTGGGTAAAGGACGACCGACATTAGGACTGCTTGATCGAAGTTTACACTTCTTCAGAGAATAACTTGGCAACAAGTTCTGCAACATCAAGTTAGCAGCACAAATTTCAGAAAATTAAAATAAAAGTCCATCCCACAGCACAGGATTTCGCTTTCACGCAAGGCGATGACTAAAAAAAATCTTCGTGACATCGGTTGTGCTTATTTTGCAAGTAACATAGGCTTGCTACGTGGTTCCATCCGGTGTTGGCTTGGCACATTATAACAATTGACGGAACTTTTCAGTGTGAAACCGAGACGGCACCGTTTAAATCTCACTAGATTTGTACGTGATTTCACGATGGCTGTTGCAAAACACATTATTAACGGTTACACAACATCCACGGAGATTATCGCGGAGCTGGATAACGCACTGCTACAAATCACTCGGGTTTGCGTGTACTTTGCTGGAGCTCAAAACATAACTTAGACTTTCTTTCCGGCTTGAAGACCGCAATTTCAAGCAAAAATGAGTCCAGCACGCGTTGGGAGTAAGCCAAGCAACATATGCAATTTTTATTGCTTGTTCTAACGTACAGAAGCTGCTTGTTTGTATAATAATTTGCTCTAGTTTAACCGCACTCAAGTAGCAATTTTTAAGGTTAGCACCTAATTTTAGATTGGGGAAATCTATGTACGTGAAGTCCAATAAAATGGCCATTTTATTGCAGGGAGTTGAAAGATTGATAAGGGCACTTCACCTAAACTTGAAATAGAATGGGTCTGGAGCTCAAAAGCCAATGAGGAATATCCTGGCACAAAACACTGATTTCAGGATGTGCCAAAAACCTACTTTCAGTAACAAAAGCACAAGCAACATGTGTCTACAATAAGTTCAAGCGAACTAGGAATGCTAAATAAAACAAGACTTTCCACATACGCAACACATCAAGCAATTGTGCAATGTGCAGGCATGAAGAGGTTGCCAAATTCGACTTGCGCTGGTACTTGATACTCAGGCAGACTCGCCACACGAAGTTACGGCTCCTTTTTCGTCGATGTTATGTGTACATTGGTCGACGGATGAGACCTCATGTTTGGAATCACCAGAGGACAGAAAAAGTGCGCATATATTGAAAACCAGAATGAAAAATATTGCACACAGCGTCTAGACATGGGCGTTAATCAAAGGAAACAACGATTCTTAAGTTAACGCTCATGGTCTGGCACAGGGAATGTTGGTGGTACCTCATCCCCGCAAAACTGTATCGGCCATACTTTCCTCGAACATCTGACAAACACGTATTGAATACTGCACGTATTGGAACCAATTCAGAAACCACCACACATTGCCCGGCAACTCAAAAGCCTGAAGCTCGTACCTGCTTTCGGACTGGGGTGTAAGTGCGGGGTGGCACAGCCTTTAAGACTTGATCACTGAGCCATGGAGGATCGTCATCAGACAAAGTCTTGCAGCCTACAGAAAACGTACGGCAAATGGCAAATAAATTAATTTCACTGGCTGTTCATTGAAAAAAAAACAAGCCAAAGCTATGAGGACAAAAAGGAAGAAATGATTTGGCATGTATCAGCAAATGAAAAACACTTATTTAACTGTATATTGATGATTTCCTTAAAATAATTAAAAAACTAGGCACCCCACGTGAAATAGTCTTAAACCAAATGAAAGTAGGATTTTTAAAGAATAATAACCTTAATAACGTTTACGACCAATGCTGGGTAAGTTTCAACCTTTCAGAATTCCTTGCTCGGTACAGAATCTTATTGTGATCAAAAAGTTTCAAGCACACAACGTTCGCCACAGCAGGTTTGCGTCAAACCATCACACCATTAGATTAGAATTAAAGCTACTGAATAGAACATCACGAAAACGAAAATATCAACTTGTTTTACATCCATGTGCAGAAACAACTTCCTGTGAGTCCATACGCAATTAATGGAATGCTGGCATTGCCTTTTTATAGTGAGTTGAAATGGAAGAGCTTGGCCGTTCTCAAAAAATTACAGTAGTTTCAAAAATGTGCACATCGGTTGAGCGCCAACATTTTTCATTGCTCCCGACAGTGAAATGGTTGCATTGCTGCGCCTGTTCATGCTCGCGACGCTGCAAATTGCCGAGTTCAGCAGTGGACATTAACAGAAAAAAATGATGGTTTACAGCAGCCTGCTGTTCACAACATCCCCCAAAAAACGTACCAAGTTCTAAATTTGGTTCTCGAAAAAAGAATTGCGTATCCTTGGAAGCAGGGCCTACGAAAGGGGATACAAGAAGTAAATCGTACCCGGGCCCGGTAGGCACTGGGGTCCGGGCCCGGTAGGCACTGGGGTCCAGGAAAATGAAAGCACGCACACAAAGTTTTTCTGTAGTCAAGTCCAAAATTCCTAGTTTACGCCAGTCGCCAGTATAAGAATTAATATCTTTCTAAATCTTAGTATGATAGCTATTTTATCTATATTCTGATTGATATACAAATCAGCTATACAAGTTTCAACGAGTGGTCGAGAAGGTATGGGGGCCCGCTATTGGTCTTCGTACCCTCTGGTAAAATTTCTCTCAGAGGCCTGCTTGGAAGCAGCTATAAGACCACCTCACACGTTAGCGCTGAGCAACCTGTAACAACTCCCAAGTGTGAATCGAGACAAAGTAAGGAAATGCGCATTTCATATACCTGCGGGTATCCTGTGACCACGTTCTGTTTCAACGGCTGGATTATTATCATTTCCACTGGCAGGAGCCTTGACTTCTACGAAAACACCGTTTATTATCATTAAAAAACGATTTACGAGTAACAAGACTTCAAAAACACTGATTTTGCTTTATCTGGATGCAAGATTTCGTCAACACAATTTTGCAACTCCGGAACATCTTTTAATTGCAATGTTTTGCACCGTTAAAAACAACTTGAAATGTACATGAGACCAGGGCTCTATATTCAAACGTGTTTCCTTTCGTGCACCATTCAGAAGTGATGTATTGATTTCACGCGTCTTTTTGACGGATATAGCCTAATAACTAAATGTAAATAACAATCAAAGATGCGGTCTTAGAAACTGTGGAGCACAAGTAATCCGATATTCACTTTTTGAAATTGACGTTTACTTTGGTGAATTTTCATATAATATTTTTGTTCAGCGACTACGGACTTAAATTTGCTGTGGACAATTTGGCCAATAACTACAACAGCAAACAATCTGATTAAGTGTCAAAAGTACATGGTTTTCATGACTACACTGCATGAAAATCGTCTTACTCCAAGAAATGAATAATGTTTTAGTACTGTTGCGCGTTAAGTGCTTGGACTGTCTTTAATCTTTGCCACTACGAGTAACCAGGGCTTCTAATAAAATTAACCATATCAACAACTTCCATCAGAAATTCTCGGAATGCGGTACTCTTTTTGCTGTTATTAACCACTCCTTTGAATTTTTGCAACCGCTGTTTCCCGATGAAGAACACGCAATGGATGGGAACGCAACCTAGAAATGTTTATTTTTGTCAGAACACTAAGTTGTTATTTCCTTGCATTGCAGATGCGCCATCTTGTGGTAATTGGCTTGCATTTCTCAACCAAGTTCGTTTTTCTTGAAGCAACCATGGTTTTGAAAAATAACTTTTGTAGCATTCACATCGAGCGGTTGGGGAAACAACTAATGATCAGAGACTTTGTTCAACTGAAATTAACCTGTTGTCTCAGCTGGCTGGATGGCAAAAGGCGCTTTCTTCAATTTGAGAATTGGCTGATTTTTCAAATCTTTTCCTAGATTTCAGGAGCGACAAACCGTTGCATCAGAAAGCGTAACTTTGAGCCACTTCATCGGCAGACTTTTGGTAGTACTGTCCAGTCTCTATTTCAGTGTAAGGACGTTTGTGTTACTGTTACAGTAAAGCATGGGCCATCTGTAATACGGCTAAGAAAAAAATTTCGTAGTCTCCTTTGGTCATTTGCGATCCGAAAGACCTCATTTTTAAATACGCGCTCACTTTAGATTGAAAGAACTTGTCGGACTCACGCTTAAGTCTTGGATGTTGAGTTTATAAGTGCAAATTGATTTTTGAAGGTACACGGTTGGAGTTGGCATACTTCACAGAGAAAATGGAGGTTTTGAGTTGCAGGATCTGCATTGCTCTCCTCATCATTCGGAAGAAAACGTTTTACACAGTCGTTCATTCATCTTCAACGGTTTTGCGTGGAAGTTGCAATTGATATTTCCCTTTTAGAAACAGATGCCTGGATTGGTTCTCTCTTTGCCACAATCTTTAACGGTTATAATTTCTTTTTGTGCATTGGTCTGATGATTTCTTTCACATAAGCAACATTGAACCATGTGATAGCTTTTCTTTCACAGTGGCCAGAATTTGACCGTGTAACACGTTGCCGTCACAAAATATGCAGAATTCCGGTAGCTTTGCGATTGTTCGCTTCTGTACAAACCTCATTATTCATTTAAATGACGTGCAGAAAAGTTTTCTTACTGAACATTTTTGGTCTATCGTTACATTTGGAACAGAATGTATTGTTGAGCAAACTCTCAATGGAATTGACGACGTCATTTTGAAGACGAAATGTATACTCCCCAATAAAATTTATAAGCGATCTATTTGTGCTGAGACTGCTTCTTTCATAAGTTAAGCGAATGCTCATTGTTGACGTAACAGAGAAACTTTGTAGTAGGTATTAGGTTTTATGCTGAGGTGAACCTTTGTTAAGATGAATAACATGCATAACGTGCCTTTAAAAAAAACTTTTGATAAAGGGTTCTTCAAACGGAACATTGCGTGTTATGATCGCTGCATCGTACGTCCCTGTAGATATTCGTATCACTGTGCACATCAACAGAATTTGTGGTTTACTCCTATGCACCCTGGTGGTTGTTGCAGTGGTTGAAAAGCGCTGCAGGAGACAACCCCTTCTAGGCAAGTAAAATACCATTCTTGGCATCAAAGTTTACCAAAACGAAAGTTTGCGATTGCAGTTAAGCTTTACCTTCAATAGGTGACAATAAAGAATCCTTGATTTCCATCACAGAGTAAGTAAATTCATTGTTAAACGTGGAATTTCGGATATTTTTCCATTTACCGTTAGAACATTTTATGTCCAAATTGTGGTCTGGAAACAAAATTGAATACATTACTTTAAGAAATACGGGAAAAGTGTTGACAATACACCAAATTACAAACAATACAAACAACACAAAATATGCACTTAAATTTCACTAATTATAATAAACTACAGCACCTACTTTCAACATCAATGTCTCTTCCAGTTTCAATGGACGAGTCATCACTGCATTCACCTAATGTAAAAACAACCAGTAACGATCATTGGAACAAACACACTATACTATGAAACAATCATAGCTTACCTGAGGAAGCAAGAGAATTTGATATAGAAAACTCATCATCGGATAGTGATGTGGATGCATCTACAGACAGTTCAAACACGCTTTCTTTTAACGGCTGATTTTTCACAAATTTCTGCATTACAAGCGAACAAGCCATCAATGCAAAGCTAAACAAATTACCAGCAGTTAACGTAAGTTTGCTGACTTCCAGGTAAGCTTAAAAACAACCTATCTTGCTGCAGCAGGATGTTATACGTTTCAGGGATTTCTCATTACAACTGATGCATGAAGCCCAGGTGAAAATAACTTTTCACAAATCAATGAACTGGCAAACTAGCAGTAAGTGCAACTTACAACAAATGAAGGCTTCGGTTATTAAAAGGCAATTGATTATGAAAAGCAAGAGCTCTGGGACTTGGGCTTACAGCATTAGGCAGTACTGTAACAGGGAAGCTTGTATCGATCAACTACTGGTCAGTTCTCAAGTTTTGACCAGTCCTGAGTTAGGTTTTATACTACAAAGTGGAGTCAATGCTGGAACACTAAAAAATTTAGAGTGCCCAGTTGCATTAACCCTGGCCCTTATTTCAGTGCACAGTTTTTGATACGATGGTAGCACTTTGAAATCAAATTCTACAGAGAACAAATAGTAACATTAATCTGATATTTAAACTATATGGTACATGGCTAAACTAATCAACAGGCTTGATTAACTCCTGTCCTCTGAAAATCAGCATCGCTATCACGTGTCACAACAAGGTGCTGAAAGTTGTTTCACCACATTTCCACCCTATGCATCAAAACTAAACTGTCTAGGCAACAAGCCCTAAAACTCTGTTTAACACAATGGATTATTCAACTATGTTTTGTCAACTCTTGGACAACAAAGAATTCTTGATTGAAGATTGCTTTAAACTGATTACTCCTTCCCTCATGAACCAAAGGAAATAAAATGGTATGGAATTGACCTTACTATCTATGCAAAGGAGTGATAGTTCATAGTGTTCAATTATCAAAAATTAATTACACTTCATTCACCTATCACTCTCATATCAGTGAAAGCAATGCTCAAACTTCAGGTGAATATTTATATCAGATGCAATCTGGGTTTTTTTTCAGCCACAGACCCGAAATGTTTTTGAAGTCATTTCAGTCAGGCTAATGACACTGTTACAGCGAGTTTTAATACAACTGTAAGACATATGACTGAAATGTTTCCGTGACCAATTTGTCACAGCAAAAAATGACTGAAATGTCTCAGCAAAAAAATAAACCCAGGATGCAGTAAGAACAAAAGCATTTTAAAAATTTAGGTAAAAAACAAATCTGTCTGCATTTACAATTTTGCATACACAATAGACAAAGGCAAGCTTTTAAATCTATGTACTAAAAACTTGCACATACTTGCTGCACTGGATTTCTGCGATGCAATATCAAACTGTCAGTCACACAAGAACTCATTCGATTCAGTACTTTCAAATCCACATGGTCCATTATTCAGCTCCAATCCACAGCAAAATGATGTGCATCACAAATACTCTCATGAGCAATGATGCTACTTGTGCACTTAAAATAATTGTGAATATGCAGTTTACAGTAAACAGAACGGGAGAAAAATTTTACTTCAACTCTCAGTGCATAGCAAAATGAAATAGAAAAAAACAGTATTGTATGGATTGTTAAAAAGTTTCTGTTCAAAACTTTCAAAATTGGCCTACATGCATACTTTATCTTCCTAAAAGTAATTGTCAATTATGAGTATTTTGCATGCATTGCATAGCAGTTGATAAGGTTTTGAAACTTCCCACCATGTCATCAGCTGTCATTGATAGAGACAAGTCAGAATTAAGAACATCAGAAAGACTTAGACAAAGCTCTGTTCGCTTCTTTAAAGTTACAATCCTTAATGTTAAAGCTCAAGTTTCTTCAGATTAACAAATTTGGACAGCAACAAAGTATGTCTACTATCTGTTGTCATGAACTTGGGTGATGCTTTGATTATGATAATCATATTAATTAATTCTTAAATATGCAAAATCTTGGACTTTGTCTGGTCATAACCTGCTGACCAATAGAGCTGTTCAAACCCTCTAAAGAGGCAGAAATCTTAGGTTCGATTTAAAAAAAAATTGGGCACTTATGTCATGACTAGGGGAGGTTAAAGGATTTTTGGATGATGTAATCAGGGTCTGGGGAAAAAAGTTAAGGTGGCAATATAAACATTTTTTCTTTTAATATGAACCAGGTGAAAATGTGCGTATTTACAGCCTTTGATTTAGCGTTAGTGGTTGGTAAGTTATGGCCAAAAAGTCAATATTTAATTCGTTGTATTCAGGCTCAAACTTGAATTCAGTTACATAATAGTACAATCACTTGCTTGTTAACCGGTGTCAATTGAAGCTTAGCTGGTTACCAGTATTTTCATTCTTGTTTGTTTTCTTTATGGAAGTGGAAACATGTAAGCTACATTATTGTCTTGTTGAGTAACTTCGTACTATTGTTCAATCTTGCTTTGCTGCCTTCTTTTGCCAGACTAGAAAAGATATTTTTGTTGTAGTTTATAAGATACTTGTAAATAAATATAGTTCAAAACGTACAGAATTTTGCATTGATATGTAGGTAAAATGTGATGCATTATTTGACACATATATGAACCAACATTGCATTTGACTATGGTTTTTGTAATGACACCATGCACAAAAACAACATAAAATCAGTGAACATATTCCCTGTTTAAATGTTCCAAAATGTATTATTTTACAATTATAATTTACCTGCTACACATAGAGCAAGAAATTCTTCTAGGAATGATCGAAACATGAAACTCTGCAGATTTTGATACTAGTCTGAACTAGCACAAGCATTCCTGATATATAGCCAATGTAGAGATTTGAGGCCAGATGACTTTTGATCCTTGGTTGCCCAGCAATCTTTCAGTGCAACAACCCAAAACAACTTCCTAAGGTATTTTTTCATCATTTGTCAGGTTTTAGAAACCCTCTTTTTTATTAAAAAATTCAACCCACCCTAATGCACAGTTTCAAAAAATTGAAATTAATCTCTTTGTAAACATTACTACTTGCTCAGATTGCACATTATCCTCATTAAAAATATATAACTAATAGTCCTGAATTCTCTTTTGGTAAAATTGGTCAAGATGTTTTTTATTCTTAAAATTTCAATAGTTATGTGTCCTCATTGCTTATTTTGTTTCTTTTTTCAATAAATGTCCCACAAAGTTTTTGCCTAAGATTTCAATGTAATTACACTTTAACCCTTTTAGTCCCATGTGCGCCACTTTTTGCTGAACTTTGCACAGCCATCACTCACCAGNCAATTGAGTAAGAGAGCTGTTCAAACCCTCTAAAGATGTGGGAAGTCTTGTAGTTCATATTTTTTCAAATTGGAAATATTAGAGTTTTGNTTTTTTGTGGGTGACGTCATAATGGGGGTAGGTTCANGCATTTTGGCTTAGGTGATCGGGCCCTGGGCGTTAAACCAATGACCCAATTTTTTATTCAAAGTTTTTATTGGAAACTAGGCTATAATTCAAGCCATTAGAGCCCTTGATTGACTTTTTAGCATTTCTGGATCTAAAATTATGGCTCAAAACCAAAATTTTGATGAAAAATTAAGTTCGGCAAAAGGTAACCCAAGTGACCATACTGGCTGAAGGCCATAACTCGCCAGCCGATTGAGCAGGAGAGCTGTTCAAACACTCAACAGATGTGGAAAGTCTTATGGTTTCAATTTAAAATAAAAAATCGGAAAGCTTTAGATTTTTGTTTTTTTGTTGATGACATCATAATGAGAGTAAGTTTATGCATTTTTTAATAAGATTATCAGGCCCTGGGCACCAATGGCAAAATCCAATTTTTGACTAGAAATTTTATTGGAAACCAGGTTGTAGTACGAGTCTTCAGAGGGTTTGATTGGCTTTCTAACATTTCTGGTTCAAAAGTTATGACAAAAAAGGCAAAAAAATTAGGGAAATCCCCAGAAATCCCTTTGGGAATAATTTCTAAAATAAGCAATGAGGATATTTTGGGACTACAATCTCCTCAGTGAGAGCTTTCAGATGATGTATTGCACATGCCAATGGCATGTGTGCTCATCGAGTTACCACCATTCAAAATTTATGTCACACATGAGTGATTTTTATGACTACCCATTTTCTTTACCCCAAAATTGGCATCTTTATGTGGCCTGGCATGTTGTCAGCTGGTGTCAGAAAAACTTCAGTAACCTTAGATGAAGGAACCATAGCTATAGGAGGTAAGCAGCAAATAGCCAATCTCAAATTGCCATTTTTTGTAGTCTTCTTTCATGCTAATTTTGTTAACTTTTTGCATTTAACAGTTTGAGTCAAATGAAAATGCCAACACGTAATTGTTTATAGTTGCACTCTCAAAATCTAGCAGTATTCTCTCGGGAAGTAGCCAAAATAATCATTCTTTTTGCTTCATTCAATATGCGATCATGCATAACTTGAATCTTGTTCTGTACAAGGCAGTAAATTGGCAGCAGGATTTATGCTATGAGCGAGTTCGAAATGTATTGTGACAATTGAAAAAATATATATTGTGTATAAATATGCATGTTGATCTGTCTAGTGATAAAAAGATAAGGGATTAAATGTCTGGGTGTTTAATTTACTGCGTGATTAACACTTTGAGAGCCGGGGTACAATATATTCGTACTTTGAAATCGACGTAAAACCAGCAGTTGTCAGTTGCCTTACCAACGCCATAGCTCCTCCGCCGATTGCGCTAGAGAGCTGTTCAAACCCTCAAACGGATCGGCCAGTCTTCTAGTCTGCACTTGAACAAAAATTTTTGGTTAGGGGTTAGGATTTTTTAAGTAACGTCATAAGAGAAGTAGTTTTTGGGCCATTTTGGCTCATGTTACCTGGTCTAAGGCCCAATGTCTAGGCCAAAGTATTTCACCCTTTGTTTTCATTGGGAACTAGGCTCAAGCCCGAGTCTTTTGAGCCTTTGATCCAGGGATGTAGAAGCTGGAAGCGGTGAAAGCAGCCTTTTTCTGCGGAAACAGAAGCGCGAAAATCCTACCGCTTCCGCATAGGTCATTTGACTTGGAGAGTAACTTGGTGAAACAGTTTTGTCCATTTCCCAATGTGGATTTAAGCGGTGAAGTTGTACTATAAGTCTGAATGAACGTGTGATATCAGTAGCGCAAGAGAACAAGATAAAGCATAACTAGCATCCATGGCATTCTTCATAGAAGGCCAAGTCATCGTG
>JGI24158J21664_10007256_pt1 | contig 14717 bp, 13 predicted proteins | sample Ectturendosymbi3_FD_21664 | JGI IMG/M metagenome (IMG submission 21664) | reverse complement strand
AAACATGTTTGATTGTCAGGTACAACTACAAGTTACAATAATTTTGCCCGCCGAAAATAGTACAACAACAAGTTACGAGCATTTTGCTCCCCTCTACAAAAATATCAGCTGGTTGGGGGGCTCCGACACCCCCACGGTCGCGTGCATCGCCGACGAACAAAACAAGGACGTTGCGTCGTTTCCTTCTCGTCGTGCGTCAAATGACTCGTTGCGGCCGAACATCAAGTCTCGGTTGGTTGATCCTGACCCTGGGTCGTCGGGTTTTGTTTCTTACCCTGCGAATCAATTGTTTGAGGTCGTGGGTAGTTGTTTCGCATNGCCNANGCANCAAGTCNCGGTTGGTNGATCCTGACNCTGGGNNGNCNGTNTTTGTNTCTTANNNTGCGAATNNATTGNTTAAGGTCGTGGGTAGTTGTTTCGCATCGCCAACGCACCAGTCCCGTCACCACGTGGGGAGGCTGTGGTCCAGTTTGGTGGGCTTAGCCCCCCCCCCACAAACAAAGCTTCCAAGTCCCCCAAATTGAAATGTGAAACACTGCAAATCAGTGGAGATTTTGTTAATTTTTAGAATGTTAAGTTCCCTCTGCACGAACGTAAAGATGCCCGCTATTGAACACTTTCTGGCGACGGTTCAGGATTGCACCTCTGCTAACCTACAATCCAGCAACTGTCTGAGCAGTACAACAAACAGACCTGCCTGACTTGCTCTGAACTGCCAATACACGCAGTGAGGTCACAGGCTCCTTAATCAGAAGTGAACACGGCAAGTCTGTTTACAACACTGTCTCAAAACAACACACGGCCTAACACATATGGCGAAAACACTAAAGCACCGAAAAACTGTGGGAGAAGGATAAAATGGAAACCGTCGAAACCGGAGGAAATTGTTGCACATCGGAGATTTTTCTTCAGAAATTGACACAACCTCTATTTTGTCGCGTGAATATGAACAGGCGTATGGCCAGGTTTCGTTGGCCGGGTAAAGTAGGCCAAAAACACAAAAAAGAGGCCGGGTAAAGTAGGCCAAAACACCCCCACTTGTGACGCCCCCCTAGTGAACCCCAAACCTGAAAATATTTTTTCAGTCGAAACCAGATGCCTTGCCGAATCCGTAGATGGTTTGAACACCTCTCTAGCTCTAGCCACTGGCGAGTTATGGAATTACAAAGTTTGGTCAAATAAGTGGCCGCTGTGGGCCCAAAAGGGTTGGTGCTGACGTCGAACAGTGGCCACGCCCACGCTGACGTCGAAACAGTGGCCACGCCCACGCCACTCTCGTTTACTTGCGCATCGCCGCTTTTTAAAGAGAACCGGTAGCGATAAATGCTGCCGGTACTAAATGTAACGTTGCGAACTGATTACAATCCAAACTCGATACCAGCAGCACACTGGCACGGGCCCAGCCGCAAAGATCCTGATAAAATTTCCGAAGTATTGCAGGGCCAGCTGCGCGCGTTGGCCTTTCATCGGGACCAAAACGCGCCACGGGCAAAACAATGAAAAAGGCTTGCACCTGTTTGGGCGGTGGGGAGTTGAGCTCGATTGTGACAGGGCCATCGTTCTGTATGTGCACTTGCATGTAGGCGCCGAATCGTCCATCTGCGGGGGAAGCCAAACGGCGGCAATGATTTCATCACATCAACCGAAAAGCGAAAAGATATTCAAAACGAAAACTTATCTAATAATTGTTAATACTGTATATTGACAGGCAAAATTACGTGGTCACCCGTGTTGCCCTTTCAAAACAAGTTTTGACATTGACCAAGAAGCCGATACCGATTAATCGGTGCAACCCAACACTAAAATATTACTTTTGACGTCCAAATTCCAGACATTTGGGTCACAAATTTAATCTGGCAACACTGGGGTAGGTAGGCTCGACGCATGCCCGATGAAACAACTTGTACGATTTGGGGAAAGCGAGAAGGGCAGACGAGTGAAAAGCTTCTGCCCGTTCAATTGCAACCAGCGCAAGGTCTCGCAGCAACCCTGTTTAAACGTACTTCAAAACAGCGGCTGAGTCATAAAACTGAGTATTTGTGCATGTTGAATTAGGAAGGAACGGGATGGAATTTTGAAAAACACAGCTTGGATCAATATGCACCAGCCATGTTACAACACCCCAGGTGCTCGTTGTGGGGCGGAGGGCATTGAACCGTTTCATGGTCAGAACAGCGGCACAAAAAATGGCCGTTTTGAACTTTGACGTCACATTGGCCAGTTTAAGGTTTCTGCGCCCAGTTGCGCAAAGAAATGAGGCTCGGTCGAAGGCACTTGGAGTGATCCGCTTCGAACAAGTCAGTTGCAACAAAAACCAAGGCTGTGGAGTCGGAGTCCAAAACTGTCAGATAATGGAGCCGGAGCTGGAGTCTAAAATTCGGGTTCTGTTCCAAAAGTCCTACATTGTGAGGCAAGCGAGTTGTACAAATAAAACAATGTTTTTCAGTTTTTCAATGGAGTAAATCATTCTGGAGCCGGAACCGAAAACTTTAGAGCTGCAGCCTAAAGTTTGAGTTCTGACTCCGCGGCCCTGAACGAAACTACTGTAATGGCAGAGACCAACAAGAGAAACGGTAAATATCAACACAGCAGCAATAACAAACGTACCAATGTGACCATTACACCTCACAGCACAGGGTAGGGTGCGTTCGGTTAGGACCGAAGCAAAACAGGCGGTTGAAAAATTCAAGACTCTCAATCTTGATGCAAACGATCTGACTCAAGAAAACTGGCAATTACCTTTCACTTTATCAGCGTCGTAACTGCTCATCAGTTTCTCCAGGAACTCGTTGTAAAACTTCTCGGACTCTTCCGCCATCATGGCGCAATGAAAGTCCGGTTTATTGCCTTTCAAAACTGCTTGTAGAGTGAACTGCAAATAAAAGGTGAATCGAACGCCGGGTTATATCTTGATATGGCTGCAGTGCAAACATGAACGAAGCAGGCAGGATCTATATGGGGTCGTTGACCTCTGATTTCTTGCTTCAGAGAAGTCAGAGGTCAATGACCCCGCATAGAGAGCCTGGCCCAGAGACTATTGTATTCAATCACTTGTTGAACATGAATGGCCTACAGCAAAAGTAGTGCTTAGCTTCTTTAGCGATGAAACCCCGCATGACCACCAGGCTCGTAGACCCGGGTGACATTCGGTGTCATTGCCCCCGAATTTTTTTGGGACCCCTAAATTTTGTCATGCCCAGAAAGATTTGTTTTAAACATATATTAAACACAAAAATCTTGCCCCCCTAAAAATGTATTTTTCTCTCCCAAATCCTAAAGCCTGGTTGCGGGCCTGATGAGCACACGGAAGTGTTCGACATTTCGAGCTCACGCGCTTTCTTCAACTTCGCTGGACCTCTATCTTCGTCATAAACACGCTTTAGTTCCGCGTGAATTAAAATGGTTCGTTTTTTTATGAAACACGCTAACTTTATATTTCACATTCGTGTGGCCGATGCCGAAGCATTGAATGCTGGCGGCAGCGATTCACTTGTTGATATTCGTGGCATCGATTCTGAACTGGGCTCACAGTTTTTCCATCATTTATATAAAAATTTCGATGGCCTAACCAACGTAGGCATGACGGCGGCTTTTGGTTGGCGACTCATAACATTGCACGGGTGTGAACGAAGCAGCTGGCCAGGGATCACAGCAAACTTTTCTTTCAAGCAAACGTTATTCAGTGCTGTGCTGCCGCAGTAGTCATTGGCACTTCACTTCCATCAGCAAAAAAGGCACAGCTAACTTACACGATAAGCATGCTTCGCCCAATTTCAGTCGCACTGAGCAAAAATCGACACCATTGACTACCAGTCACTGTCTATACCAGGGGGGTGCTCACACTGTTTCAGCATGCGGGCTATTTATTTAATGAACAAGTCAAAACGATCTACCTATTACAAAAATGCAAACTATTTTGTTTTTATTGAATACATTGATAATTCTTTTTACAACGTACGTTGATGTAACTTGCCTACCCACATGAGCCCATATCGAACAACATAAGACAATTAACTATGCACATTTTTTGTCATTAACTGACTTCACTCTGATGACCTGCACTGAATGGAATCAGCCAGAGTGTTACTGTCATACGATCTGCCCACAGTATACCTTCGAGATCGACTGGTAGATCGCAATCGACGCATTGAGCACACCTGGTCTATACGTACGATTTGTCACGGCTTATAAATACCTATTTTTAAAGCAAAGTTGCGACACAATGTTTCAAAAATACAACACTCTGAACATACGAGATCTCTTCCAAGCGCATTTCAACACTGCAACCACTCGTGTGATTGGCTGCGCGCTTCAATATTTCTATACTTACGGTAAAAGCGTGATTCATAAACTGTTGAGAAACCGTCAACAAACGCCGTTGTCTTACCTGGCTGACGCACAGTATTTCTAATTTGAGATCGCTCACACTCTTGCTCCAGCGTTTGCCTTCACCATCGTCGAAGACACGAAGATTCAGCAGCTTTTTCACCCTGAGGAAAGCACACGTGCAGCAGGCTGCGACAAAAACTGCGATTTTCAAACCCAGAAATGCTTGCGAGCAAAGATCGTTACAAGACGGCTGTCTGGCGATCACACCTATTTATGGCGCATTTCTAGTTGTGCAACTTGGGATTTTTCGATTGTCAGAAGGTCAACAAAGGCCGCTATCGCCCAAATTTTCCCAAACTTGTTGTTTTTCACTGCGCGTCTGTAAATAACTCCATATGCCCACCATCAAGAGTTGCCAGGTTGGGATTTTTTAGGCCAAATTGCAGAAATCTGGCCTTGTTTCAAGTTGTTTGGCCTAAAATTTCATTTGGCTTTTTTGGCCTCATCTTAAGTTGGTTGGCCTTTAAGAAAGTTCGATTGGCCTTTTGGACTTTTTACGCTGAAAAAGAAAAACATTTCTGTTTCCATTTTTTCTTCAACAACCTTTGCAACTTTTTTGTGACAAATATGTTAGACCGACGCCTGCATTCTGGTGTTGGTAAGATTTCCGGGTGGGAGATTCGAAATGATTTTTTTGCGTAATCACTAATCACTGGAAATGCGTGCACTGTGTAGTAACTACTAAGCAGACTCAACGCCTTTAGACAGGTTTGCGTCTCTGCGATAGAAATGTGACAGTGACGTCGACGAAATGGAAGGGCTCATATGATTCCGGTCGTTAAGTACAGGAGTGAATGGGAGATGACTTTCACATGGGTGCAGAAAGCTGCCGATGGACCAGTATGCAAACTGTGGCACCATTGCACCCAGTGTGCAACCTCACAAACCATGAAACCCAGTGTGCAACCTCACAAACCAAGTCTGCGTAGCATCAGTAACGAGCTCCAGTGCAAGGCCAAGCAGGACTTTATCTCAATTTCGAAGAAAATTTCTAGTGATATTCTTGGAATTGAGATGTTTTTTGTGTCAAGGGAATAGCAATACCGTAAAGTTCGGCTTTTTTTCTAGCCTTTGAATAATCGGTTTGGCCTTTTTCTGGCGTCTTTTTTACCACTGTTCGACTTTTATTGAAATATTCATCTGGCAACCCTGCCACCGGCTAGCTTTCAATTACAAGTTCTGCAGTTGTCCGAAGTAAGTCGAAAGCACATTATTTTTAATATTTAAGGTTTGCGACGCCATTGACCAGAATCTTATAACTCTTTTAATCCACGTTTGAGAATAAAACCCCATCTCGACATACGAAAGTGATGTAATTCTTTCTATAACACCAAACAGATTCATATGCAAAATGTATTATCAGATTAGAAGTTTTTTAACATTGCCTTGGAGTGCATCCTATTTTTCCACATGGGTGATGTTCAACCATCGTGGGCATGCTTTCTGTCATATTATCAGGCCCGTCGCCAGGATTTAACAGCAGGGGGGGCAAAAACCAGAAGGGGGGGGTCACATTTTTAAAAAAATACAGTACTCTTTCCAAATTTAAGTGTATTTCAAACGGTTGATCATTTTGCTTTGTGTAAGTAATTTTACGAGATTCGGAAAGCGCAACTCTACAAAATTGGTTAGGCAATCTAACAACTGCTCACAACCCTGCCATTGCTGCACTGGCCAATTTACCTTCCAACAATGGAAGCCAACTTACAAAAGGCATTTGCAATTTCTTAATTGTGAATAATGTCCCTAAATGCTGAAGTCGGAAAATTTCCGTCATGATGCAAAAAACAAATCAACCATTTCGCAGGTCCGTCTGGAAAAAGGAATGTAGTGGCGCTAGGAGTACAGGCGTACCCAGGGGGGCAAAGCGGCCACGCTCACCCAAAATTTCTAGTATATCTTGTCGTTTTGTGCTTCATGACGTGGCGTCTCAATCCAAATGCTGGTGCTCGTTTAAATTGAAAATATTTGCCCCCTAAATCTAGGGTTGGCTACGCTACTGGCCAGGAGGTGTAACGTGTAACATCCACCGGTGTGAGCCAAATTTAACGTCTCCCCCTGCATGCTTCTTCACATGAAATGTGCATATTCTTGCAAAGATTGACACCAGCTCTTCACAAAATTTCCTAAAGCCTTGCACAACGTTTTCATTTCGTAAAAATATGAATTGCCGACCTTTTCCTTCAATGGTTTGCATCCCTACCGCTACAAAGTGCCCCAAATCGCACAGTCACACATGTTATTTCCTTTAGTTTTGCCTCTTAGGGCACGTGGTCCCTACCTCCGCCTTGTGACGCCTCTGGAAACACGTTAACCTGATCAAAAGGAAACGCATTACACACGTATTATTTGCAAGAGGTCGTGCGCAGGGGCGTACCGATGTTATCTGGCGCCCCCATGTTTGAACCTAAGGTCTTTCGGGAGAAAATGTACTGTACTGAAGAAGTACTTGCGACATTGTTGGGATTTTGCGGCCCCCGGGGCATTGGGTTCCCTTGCCCCTTTCGGTACGCCCCTGGTCGTACGTCAGCAAGTGGCTTACATAAACTCGGTGTCTTTCGCGTCGTCTTCTCTTGAAATTCCAAGCAGCACACATATGCCTTTCCCGATCGAGCTCACCAATTCGTCTCCAACTAAACAAAAGCGAAAACTGACAATACGAGTGTATGCGTTTGCGGGTTGCAAGAGGGTTAGCATGGCACCTACCTGTAACACTTGCTTGCGTCACTCTTTGCACGATCGCTCTCATATTCGACTGCCCTTCAGCAAACACACTTTTTAAACCAAATGAGGTAATCATAAGAAGCGAACAGAGAAAAAAACACAAGAGGTGAGTCAGAAAGGTATTCATACGACTATAATGCGGGCGACTAAATAGATTGCGCATTCTCTTAATTACCACGCCTTTAAACGAACCGTAAGATGCGTTACTCCGAAAAATTGCTGAACAGAATGCGAATGCTAAAAATTTGATCGAAAACCGCGATTACAACAGCAAGCACATAAATATGGTCGAAACCTGAAAGAAATATACTAAATTCCATATCAACCTCACGAAACAGCGTGTTATTTTTTCAAAAACCAAGATGCTGAACTGTGGCAGCGCAACAATAACCACAAAAGCGCTTGGCGAATAATAACAAATCATGTGCCGTCATATAGACGGGGCCAATTAGCTAGTTATGAGTCCAACATCACTTTTGTTTCGGTTTTTCAAGAATGTTTAAAAATTTTCCTCTTGTCATTTCTCTCGACTCGTCCAAACCCAACTGATACGCAAGGTTTTGCAAGTCTCTAACTTTCTCCATCAAACTGGCAGTGGTGAGACTTCCGAATTCCTGCAACATGTTTATGTCGTCCTCCGTTTCGCCAGACCATTTGGGCGGAGAACCGTGGCCCATTGGGCTCTTCAATGCCGGCATGAAGTCTGACACACCAGACATTTGCTCGGGCCACAGGTCCGGTGACGCCCTGTCCAGTTTTTCGAAACTCATTAGTTGCTGTTCAAATTCTCCGTTGTTTCCAACATTCGAACCCGTCATAATAGTGATTGGTGACGAACAAGCAGCACGTACCAATTTTCAGAAATGTACTCGTTTAAAACAGGTGTAAATATGCTAAGGTGCTACATGTGATTGCAAGTCTAATTAAACAAATAAAAAGAAGCATATGACTTTCAAATGTATCAAAACGAGTACGTTCATGTCCTGAAACCACGACTCACTTGAAGTTGATGTCTTGCAGGATTTGGCATTTCACAGGACATAATACATGCATTTAAGGAATCAAAAACAAAATTTATAACTGGAAGTACCAAAATCCATATCATTAAAGTAGCACTTATCATAAACAGACCTGTTCAGCGTTTTTCGATGTTTGTAATTCACAATAACATCTATAGAGCTATGCAAGCAGCCTAGGCTTTTTTTCGCTGAAACATTTCGGTCATTTTTGCTGTGACATTTTGGTCACTGAAATATTTCGGTCATTTGTCCCACAGTGGCATTAAAACTCGCCATAACAGTAATTTTTAGCTTATATTTTCAAATATTCTGGCCGAAATGACTTAATTTTTTTCAGTCATTTCAAAAACGTTTCGGTCTATGACCAAAAAAAACAGCAAGCAGCCACGTTGCATCAACTGGCACTTTTCAAAAATACCAAAATCATAAACAGTATGACAAAGCTGGGGCTCGTTTTGAGTACATGTTGCAAGATGGGCCCGCATATGGGCCTGTGGCACAGTTTTCACCTTGGCAATTGCCATTTAGTGGGAAGTTCATAAATATTCAGTTTCTATCAGAAACCAATCTTTTGTCAGAGTTGTTTGAGAAACTTCTAAAAGTTTGTACTGTATTAGCAAGATAGCATGAAGAGACAGCTATAAATGAGTTCAGTTAGTTGTCACTGCACATGTCAGTGCCAGATCAGGGGATCCATAGTAGTCACAGATCATATTGTGATGTCACTGTACAGAATAGAACAGATCTTCTACAGGTTTGATGTACGTACAGCAATGCTGAGAAACAACTCTTAAAAATGATCAAATGCATTTTTTTCATGGCCGGTGCACTTCTAAAATAGCCAAGTTTGAAATGGCCAATCTGGCAACCCTGACTTCACCTCAACTGAGATAAAACAGAAAAAGACTCACACCAGGTTGTACAACGATAACAAGGAACTCGGATGTTCCAAAATGTACTTACAACATGAAAGGATTCAACATAGCAATATTGGCAAAGGAAAATGTGAAGTATGTACTGGAAAGTAACAAGTACCGTAGTAGAGATGGCATGGTCCAAGATTTGAGCCCGGACTGGCCATAGCCCACAAAATCTATCGGTCCCGCCCATGGCCCACTGAACAATTTAATGGTTTACTTACAAACATCAAACAAACACAATTTAACTGTTGAAACAATAATGTTTTGGCACATATAAAAAGACACCTATTAATTTTCAAGTCACCAATCGCCACAAAAACCGGGAGGTTTTACTCACTTTTCACATCATTGAGTGGTTCTCCTAACTCAAAAAAAATGAAGTTTTTTCACCATTAGCAGGCAGTAGCAGCTGGAGAAATCTAACTGACAAAAATCAAAGATAAACGGATTTATGTTTTTCAAATCCAAATCTGATCCAACAATTTTATTTCAAAATCCAATCCAAATAGTGACCATTTTAAATTGAAAATTCTGTTAAATCCAAAGTCCTGTATTACTGTTATTAGGTTATATATATGTAAGGCAATTTGTCCATTTTGCCTCAAGAGGCAAAGGCACTGCTGGAGCTGTTTTGCCTTTAGCAGAAAACAATTGGTTGATATGTTCACATGACAAGTTCAGAACCTGCTTCGTTGACTGTGACATCTGTAATGGCTCAGTCTGATAATACATTGCAGGGATAGGGGTGGTCATAGTTTCAGTGCTGGCAATCTGTTAGTGGATCCTATAGTGAGCAGAGATAAAATTATAAGGATGAACAGTCAGGGTTGCAGAGCCAGAGTCGCAAGGAGTGGGACATTTTTGGGTGGAGTCGGATTCCTAACAACACTGGGAATCAGAGTTTTTTGTCTGACTCCAGAAGTCCAATTGGATCAATTTGCACTTCACACTCCTAAATTAGGAATTCCTGTTGAAATCGTACAATTTCTTTTGAAACTTTTGTTGAAACAGATTTCTTGCTGTGCACCACGATTTCTATTGATTTTAATTAATTTGTTATTTTAGATCATACCTTTTGAACTAGAAATGCTAGAAAGTCGATCAAAGGCTCAAAAGACTCAGACTCGAGCCTAGTTTCCAATGAAAACTTCAGGAAAATACTTCAGTCTAGTGGTTGGGCCCTAGGCCAGGTAATATGAGCCAAAATGGCCCAAAAACCTACCTCTCTTATGACGTCACTCAGAAAAAACCTGAAACCCAAAAACAAAACTTTTTTTTCATTGCAGACTAAAAGAATTGCCGAATCTTTTGAGGGTTTGAACAACTCTCTAGCGCAATCAGCAGAGGAGCTATGCTGTTGGTGAGGCAACCGAAAACTACTGTTTTAGGTCAATTTCGAAGTACGAATATATCATACCCTGGCAGCCAACATGTCAACAACCAAATTTCATTCCCTTCATTTTAAGGAGTCGAGTTGTAATTACCTCCAACTCCGCAACCCTTTGAACAGTACATACCCCACGAGAGATATAGTACAAGGCATTGGCAACCACAACACAGCAACAGAATAAAAATAGAACCACAAATGTTAAATCATGTACATAACAATCATTTACGTAACACAGATGGTGGTGGGCAAGCTATGGGTGAAGAGTTGAAGTATGTACAAATGAACAGGTGAGGTATACAGAAAGGTGGGAGAAGTGGCAATAGAGGTTATAAGGCAGAGAGCAATGCAACAAACATGAAATTACAGAACAAAGGCAAGTGGCAAAAGACAATGTTTATATATCCACACAAATCGTGAAGAAGCAATACAATTACGCATGGATCATAATGAAGTACCACAGTTGCATGCATGTCCCACTGGGCACATAGCATCCCCAAATGAGGTTGAAAAGGCAAAGGTCAAAACAGAATACAAAAAGTCTAACAATCATCCAATAAATATTGGGCACATGAAACACAAAATAAGGTTAGTTGATGAGTGGAGTATATAGTTCTAGAAATGATAACATTTCATTCATAATGCCATGATATATATATCCACCAATCACACAACTAATATCGGAGTCATGACATTGACATAATTCTCTAATAATTTAGCTTTACAGAATTGTGGGCTGAGGAACTAAATTGAAGTCAATGTCTGCGATATCCTGGACGTCAACATCACTCTATTTGCCTCATTTGCAGCTTTTTATCTGTGTTGCAAGAACTGTAGGCTAAACCCTAATACATTGTCTCTTTGTGTATCATACTTGTCCTGTGCTGTTTTTGTTCGCCAAGACATTTCAGTCATTTCTCCTATAATAGTATTAACACTTTCACTTCCAGGCAGTTGAGGATTTTGCACCAAAAAAAAATGGTTTGCACGTGGCTTTGCTTGAGTGTAACTCTGGCGCTGAAAGCAGTAGAGAGCTGTTCAAAGGCTCATAAGACTCGGCAAGTCTTCTAGTCTGCACTCGAAAAAAAATTTTTGGTTGGGAGTTGCTGATTTTTTGTAAGTGACGTCATAAGTGGAGAACTTTTAGGCAATCTACCAAGTGGAGAACTTTTAGGCAATCCACTTCACCTGGCTCTAGCCCAAACCGTTTGATGGTAGTATTTCGCTGAAGTTTTTCTTGGAAACTAGGCTACAATCCGAGTCTTTTGATACTTTGGATGACCTGCTGAGTTTCGGGTTTAAAAGTTACAATCTAAAGTAACAAAAATATTTGCTTAATTAGTTAATGAGATAATTAATTAATTTGTTAATTTTAGATCATAACTTTTGAACCAGAAACGCTAGAAAGTCGATCAAAGGCTGGAAAGACTCAAGCTTGGGCCTAGTTTCCAATGAAAACTTCAACGAAAAACTTTGGCCTAGCGGTTGTGCCCTAGGCCAGGTAATATGAGCCAAAATGGCCCAAAACCTACTTTACTTATGAGGTCACTCACAAAAAATCCGCAACCCCCAACCAAAAATTTTTTTCGAGTGCAGAGTAGAAGACTTGCAGAATCTTTAAGGGTTTGTCACCAAGATCACTCTATTATTGCTTGTTCGTGCCAAATACATATGGTGTTGTTCTTCGAGCACATTCCACTCGTGGTGAAACATGCATTTAGCACAAAGCCAGCGGAGTGGTTGCAACACAACCAAGCAGGTCATGCATTCCCAACTTGTCATGCAATTCATTTCATGTGTGTCATGTGACCACTTCTACCGATCTTGTTTGTTCAGCTAGAAGCAAAATAGCTGTAGCAGTGCTTTTACCTCATGATGCAAAATAGACACTGCCTAGATTTAAGTACCTCCGAGTCATAAAACAATCAACCCGAACCCCCAGTGAGTATGCTGTCTGTGGAGTAGCCTTACACGCACACTTGCACAGGTTAGCTTGCGAAGCCGTGGATTTCACATTGTTACATCACAACAACCCAAGATCAGGCAAAATCTACATGGAGTTTTCAATCGGCATGCATTTTCCTAATATAAGATATTTAAAAATAGTAATACATGAAAACTCAACTGCCATCCAAGTACCCTTGGAAATCTTCCTGTTAAACCCTGGGGTTCACAAAGCCCAGGTTGAGAACCCTTGGCCTAGATCTTAGACAACACAAACATTCAAAGAAAAAAAACTTAAGAACTGATTCAAGGTAACCCACATTATGATTATACCTTTGGCTCACAACATCCATAATAATTGTTACTTCAAAGATTTGAGGCAATCAGTAGCAGGCTACTACTGTACTAGCAGCAATACAATGAGAAGCTCAGTAATAACACGTAAGATTTCAAACTAGAAAGATTAGAGGTATATACAGCACGAGTGACTAGATAAGATAGCACTAGGTAGAAAAAACACAGAAGTAATGATGAACTACAGTATGTTAAATGTTGCAAGGAAAATGGGAGCATAGGTTAGCCTAGAGATGCAACGACTAGACTACAAATCTTCACAAATGCAGATAAATTTTTTATTGTTATTACTGCACATTCTTCTGACATGTCAATGCATTTTGGCAAACTGTTGAGTAAGGGTCAGCGGCATCGATACCACCAGCGTAGGGATATACCACCAGTGTAGGGGTTTATTCAGAATGCAACTGTATGTACCTCCAGCATAGGGATGCCTTTAGAAAGCAACTGTTTGTGCCTCCAGCATAGGGATGCCTTTAGAAAGCACCTTTTGTACCTCCAGCGTAGGGGTGACTTCAGATAGCTACTGTTTGTACCTCCAGTGTAGGGATGCCTTTAGAAAGCAACTGTTTGTACCTCCAGTGTAGGGGTGACTTTAGAAAGCAACTCTTTGTACCTCCAGCGTAGGGATGCCTTTAGAAAGCAACTGTTTAGTGTTTGTACCTCCAGTGCAGGGGTGACTTTAGAAAGCAACTGTTTGTACCTCCAGCGTAGGGTTGACTTTAGATAGCTACTGTTTGTACCTCCAGCGTAGGGAGTTGATTTATAAAGCAACTGTTTGTACCTCCAGCTTAGGGATGGCTTTAGAAAGTAGCTGTTTGTACCACCAGTGTAGGGGTGACTTAGATAGCAACTGTTTGTACCTCCAGCATAGGGATGGCTTTAGAAAGCAACTGTGTGTACCTCCAGCAGAGGGGGACTTTATATAGGCTAGCTACTGTTTGTAACTCCAGCGGAGGGATGCCTTTAGATAGCAACTGTTTGTAGGTACAAACAGTTGCTTTCTGAATCAACTCCCAACGCTGTAGGTACAAACACTGAACAGTTGCTTTCTAAAGCCATCCCTACGCTGGAGGTACAAACAGTGTACAAAGAGTTGCTTTATAAATCAACCCCTACACTGGGAGTATAAACAGTTGCTTTCTAAAGGCAATAGGCTACCTACGCTAGAGGTACAAACAGTTTCTTTATAAATCAACCCCTAGGTTGAAGGTACAAAGTGAACAGTTGCTTTCTAAAGCCATCCCTACGCTGGAGGTACAAAGAGTAACCTTCTACTAAATCAACCCTACGCTGGAGGTACATCCCTATGCTGGTGGTACAACCACCAGTGGTGATTCTAGAATTAAAAAAGTGCGGGGGCCATTGCGGGGCCAAGGAAAAAGTAGGGGGGCCAATATAAATGTCTATCTTGCATGGTGATTTTCATTGTTTTTAAGATTAAGTTGCTGTGATTAACCCTATCAAACCCAACATAGGCTTGTGGATATCATTAAGTAACTATGAACTAACGTTATTTTATTATCACTGCACCTAAACGCCACTGTAGATGCAATCACACACGTGTACTGCTATTATGTCGAAAGTTCTGTGCTGACCATGCAACTTCCACAGCACTGCATATGCAAATCGAAACACCATTTTCTGTACACAGTTGTGCCGGCGTCATATGAACGAAAGCAGCTTTAGACACGGACGGCCTTTGGCAAGTGGCAAGTGCGGTGCCCAATGTAAAACCTAGGCGCGGGGCACATCTAAGCAGTGGCGTTATGACGTCATCGTGCTCAGTCAACCGTGCCGTGACCTTTTTGATGATTATGTTTGTACAAAATAAATACATAAATATAAAAAAGATGGCAAATTTTTGGAGTTAATCTGTATCTGTGTTCCCCAGCTGCGTCCATGTTTATGACTAATATCATGCTGCTCTGGTAGACATCAGACAGTGTACCGCTACCAACGTAATCAAGCCGAAAGTTG
>JGI24158J21664_10007255_pt1 | contig 14718 bp, 9 predicted proteins | sample Ectturendosymbi3_FD_21664 | JGI IMG/M metagenome (IMG submission 21664) | reverse complement strand
GATTCAGAAGCGATACAAGAATACAACTCTATATTATATTCCTATGTTGCGTTAAGTATCAAGGGCCCCCAACAGCAACTGATTTCTCTACAAGTTTGACTGCCTGCCAGTTTTAGTAATCGCTACTGAAAAACCTTATGTATTTTCGGTTTTGTTCAATGCAAATATATTTGATTTCGCTGGTAACGTTTTCCTAATATGTAATCGTTTCTTTTGGCATGGGTGTGACTCTCTACTCGTGCATTACGCCAATTGCACAAATGTCACGAAAAAGTTGCTATTTGCGTGCTACAGCTAGTGGTTGCTGACTGCTGTTTAGTATCAATCAGCCCCGTCGCCACGGGGGCTTTGGTGGGCTTAGCCACCCCCAAACAAAGCTCCAAGCCCCTCCAAATTGAAATATGAAGCACTATAAGTTAGTGGAATTTTTGTCAAATTTGAATGTCAAGTCCCCCCTGAACGAACGTACAGCCCCCCTATTGACGACTTTCTGGCGACGCTTCTGGTATCAGTCAATGTTGCCACTGGGGTCGGCCTTGTTAATATCGGATTGTTGCATTCTTCATCATCAGACAACATCAAGTTTTTTCGCCACAGTTTCATATAAGGTAAATGCTTGTACAAACCTAACAAAGCGCCAGTACCCTCGTTGAATCCGAAACAGAGTGGAATATCGCCATTAAATGGAGAAGTCGTTTATGATTTACGTGAAATGTTAATTTCAACCCCGCGAACAGAGCTTTTGGTTTGAAACGATAACCAAACACACACTAGGGCGAGAGATTGACAAAAAGGAACTTAAAAATCATGAATCTAACTTATTTTCGTCTTAAAATGAAAGGAAATGTGAAAAAAACAACCCAGTCAACATCAGAAATCTGTCTGAGAACATCACATGTGATGTCATGTTAATATAGCAGGAGTGGCAACACTGGTATCAATGATCCCAAACTTTTGGTGCAGTTGCGAGATCGCCGCAGCCGAACTGCACCTTTGTTTCGTCATAAAGGGTAATGTGTGGTGGAAACGCACTTTTCTTCCGATGGTTCCTATCGTTGTGTTACATCATAAACGTATGAAGCTTTTCAAGCCATTTACATCACATGTCATTGCGTGGTCCGTCATAAAATGTTTTAATCAGTCCATTCGTAGAATGAAAGAACGGGAAACGAGATTGCAGTATTTAGCTTGCACGATGCCGAAACCTGTAATGCCATCAGGAGCTATGAAAAACGAAAGCTTTTAAGAAGAAAAACGCAAGGATCTGGCAGTGTTAGCTTAAACGCCGTGACTGAATCGCTTTTTCTAGCAAAACTTTCAAGTAGCAGTGTAAAGCAGTAGCGTTAACCAGAGCACCTGAAAATGAAAGTGAAAATCAAGACATTAGCTTGTAAACAATTTTCACACTTACCCTGGCTGGCCATATGACATGCTTTTTTGGTGTTTTTGTTTGTAATCTCTGGTTTCTGCTTACTGTTCGGGTGAATGTTGTTTCTTGCCGAGTCACTCTCTAGCCTATGAAATAATTTTTTTTAGTAAAAATACATTCTAGTATTCATATCATAAATTGTGATCTCGCAGCTAACTGTATGTGCATTTGAGTAGGCGCATTCTCGATTACCGGAAACAGCAAAACGGGTACCTTGCCAATCAGCGAAAACGTAACTTTTACAACGATGACGTCATGATTTACGTCATAGGGGCCCTCCAGTAAAAATTGCCCCGGGACCTCCTACCGTTTAATCCGGTTCTGCGTGTAGTACTAATTTGTTAAAAAAATTTTTGCATCCTACGCTTACAATGGCCTGTGAATTGCCTCTCGCTGCTGGTCTCGGCTTGTTTTTGTAGATTACGGCCTTACGTAGATTTTGCTTTAACATTCTCTGCATAACTTTTGGCCCTGCATTCACTTTTAGCGATTTTGACCTGGCTGGCTGTCTTGGTTTGCGTTTGACGTCTTTTGCGTCACAGCACTGTCGTTTCTTGCGTCACAGAGCCTTATGGATTTGAATTGCTGACATTGCCAAGTGTTGGTTTAATTTTTTGACTGAAGATGGATTAAGAATAATCCGAAACGTATCAAAATAAAACATGCATAGTTTTTTGAAGGCTTTTTTAGTGTTGATGGAACATGCATCTTTGTTACGCGAAAAACGGAAATGCTGAACAGCCTTATATTAACAGCAAAAGCCACAGCAAACGAAACACTGTTTCCATCATGCGCACGTCGAGATATGACGAACAGGAAGCTTGCTGCAAGCTTTTGTGACCAGCAAAGAGAATAGCGCGGTAAATATTTGAATGAAAAACGCGAAAAGTGCAACGACTGTGATGTGAGGGCACGAAGGTTTAGCAGTCACGTGAATCAACGCGATACGCGCCGATGGTAATGGCATGTGATGCCAAGACTGATGCACGAAACTGTGTTAGAAGTTAAGTGCATAGAGGCATCGATGGGATGTTTGCCTTGAGCTCTGGCTTGTGTTCTTCAGATAAAAGGGATTCAAAAACCTGAAGCCACCACCAACTATTGTCACTACATATATTGATCCCCAGGTTGTAAAAATTGACCCGACGATCTGTGTTGTCTTTCAGGTAGAAGTAATGAAATACAGTATGTTTATGTGATGGAGAATGATCAACAGGCGTAACATGAGCAAATTTTTTGTTGGCGTTAATTGAATCCGGGTATGAAAATGAACTTTGCTTATCCAACGAATAACTGTCCTTAATAGTAGAAAATAATCACTGAAAAAGCAACCTGGCAAAATATCTTTTTATTTATTTCACAAATCGCAATTTTTAAAGAAAACGTTAACTTGTTGGGTTCTTAGTACTGAGCTACTTCAATGCGCTGATAGAATTCTGCAAAAGTGCTGCATCTTGGAGCCTTCGAAAAAAACGTAATAAGCTTTTGAAATAGTGTCAGCAGTTATCATTGGTAGAAGCTGACAAAATCGGAAGATTATGCGAAGTATGTGCTGCAGTATTCAAAATTTCTCTCTCTGCAGCATTGGCTTTATATTTGGCGATCTAATGACTAGTTCTTAGAGATAAAGTTAGTAACCATACCAGGTTATGCTTAAGGTATGACCGTTGGTGGTGAAATAACTTGCAAACTTTTATGATGTTCCAGCACGTATGCATCTGGCTTAGAGCACGTGAACCTGTGAGGTCACAAATAGTGCATGCTTTTCTTGGAAAAGCCAGCACTGTTACAGCGCCTAAGGTCGTCGATACACAAATGAAGCGAATACAGTAAAGTAAAAGCAAACGCTGTTAGTTAAACAGTGAGAAAACGTACAGTACTTGCTTATCCTTTTCCTTGCAACAGTTTCGCATTAGATTCAGACTACTTCGAGAAATTTCGCTTTCTGTTCAATATACGCGCTCAATAGTAAAGGCAAGGTTACGCTAGAGAGCAAGTATAAACAACATTTTATTCAAACGACTACTTCTAGAGAAAAGCTAAAAAAGAGCAAATGGTAGCAAAGTACAGCAAAGGTTATTATGAAAGTAATCTGGAAAAAGATTTTGAAGAATTTTGGACATTCTGCATCAAGCAAGCTTTGTTTCCTTATGTTAAAACAGCAAATGTTAACTGAATACTGCTCGAGTAAGCAGAATCTTAAAACTTTTTAACTTTGTATTGTGCTATCGAAAAAGCACCAACCCAAACCATGTTCTTTTTGGATACGTTTAACGCAATAAAGTAGCATGTGTTGGTTCTTATCTATAACACTAGTCTCCTTAGATCATCTGTTCTTTAACCTTTAAAAATCAAAACAAGCCGCGTTTTAAACAAGCGTTGCCTTTACGTTGCTAAACTTCAAACTGAGGTGGTTGGACCTGAAGTTTAAACTGTTTTGAAGTCTGTAATTGTTTCAGGCAAATTGTATTAACTGTTTACGATAACGCAGCTGCCCAAGCGAGTTGATGTTATTCAGCATCTTGTGTTGATTGTACATGATTGTGGTAAACGTTTGCATGGCACACTTGACGAAACAAGCTGTAATTTTGTTAAGGCTTGCCCGAGCATATTTCACCAAATCGCAACGAAATGAAATCACATTACTCTCTAAATAAAAGTGCACTTTAGGGTTGGGTTGGGTGAAACCAAGTTTTTGGGTTCGTGGCTAAAAAGGAGTTTATGTATCCGTTCCCTGGGGATGAAAAATGTCGAGCTGTCACATCAAGGAAACGAAGCATAAAAGGCGAGGATTTGAGGGGCACGAGGCTTCCTTTCTAGAGCGTCAGTTGACTTTTATGGATTAATTTTACCTATTCTTGGCGCACTCCGCCTACCACGAGGTGTGTACAAGCCACACTGGTTGACGGTTTGAACTGTTTGTTTCTAATTCAATTTAGTTGAGGTGTGCGTTGATTTTGATTTGATCATGAGATGTTTACCTTTAAAAGATCTTGGAACATCACATTTCTGGAAAATTGTTATAGTTGAGTTCAGAGTATTTAGAGTATCTATACTAGGGTTTTTTCAAGACTTTGGCGCGATAACCTAATTTGACTCCAACCCTCTCATGCAGTCTGGTAGATGTTTTCTTGGAAGTTCCTTTTTCCTGAATACCTCAAGTTTGAAGCAAAGTTAATGCGAAAAAACAGTTTTGAAAAAATGCCAAAAGCTGACGATGAAAAACTTTGAACGTGCGAAGAACCAATAAATGACAATCATCGGGTTCCTTAAAAAGATGTTGATGAATGTTTGACACCAATCAAAACAATTTCAGAACTTGCTTTGAACAAAAGATTGCATGGGCTTCTTTGCATCCACGTTAAAATCATCCAGCTTATGTATTTTTGTTGCAATAGCCACATTATGAAAAGGAATCGAGGAAGACTGCTCTTAAAACATATTTCACTTATTTACTTGTTTGCAGGCTTTTCATTCGAAAACTTCTGCAACCTGACTACGTTCAGAGGCCGGCAATAGCAGAAGTCCAAAAACTGAGGTGGATCTCAACATATCGCCAAGTTAAAACTACGCCGCATAAAACCCCCACCACTTCTCTAATCATGTATGTAGTTTCTGGGATAAAAAGCGTTAATGTCGTCTAAGATTTGCTTTTATGGAGGTAAAAATAGTTATTGAGGTTTCTTCAAACTTGTTTGGAATCTCTGCTCAGTTCTCCGGTTTGATATGTTCTCAATAAAGCACTCACTAGATCAAATAATCAGTAAAATAATTTTTAATCAATTTTGTTTAAATCGCAGAGACCGCATTTCAAGTGACATCACGGTTGGCCGTCGCTTCAGTAGCGCCACCGCAGCTTCCATCGATTCTGCGGTGGTCAAGGAAATGTGCACCGACTTTGGATTCAGCGCGGTCGACGTGCTGCAGTTCATTCACAAGAACCGTCCTGGACCGGCTCTAGCCACCTACTACCTGCTAATCAAAAAGCGAGCGGCTGAAAAGCTCGTGAAACAAACGGCGGCTCAATGCAACAGTTCGGCAAAAATTCACACCGCCAGCCCAGCCGAAAAACTGAAGCAGGCGAGCGGTGGCCCGTTACCTCAGGTTCTGATCCACACTCTATCTGATAAAAGGCTGGATGACACTGATGAAACTGCAAGTGGTGAGTCGCCTTTTGCCGGAGAATGCGACGAATTCAGCGCAAATGAGCAAGAGTCCTCCGCAATCTACGATGGAGGTAGTATTTGTAAAAATCGCCCCACCTCTCCACATGCTGAAACTACCACCGTGGAGAAGAAGTTGTCAAAAGAATTTCAGATTCCTGACACCAGGGACACTGAACGTTCAGAAAACGAGCGCGCAATCAAGTTTTCGGAAACAACGGTCTCTGTTCAAAAAGCCGCCAGCAACTCAAAGCAGACGAAGAAAAAAACTGTCATCCAAAGCGAGCAATTGAAACGCTCAAGGACTTTGCCAGCAAATGCGTTAGGGATGCCGCTCAAAGTCAGCGAGATGAAAGACATTGTTTCCACGATGTGGAAAGCCCGGGAGACATTGCAGAAGCGCAATAGGTCTTATAATTGCCAGGCTGACCGGAAAGCACCTGCGAACGAAGAAAGAGCGACTGCCTTTCGATCATCATACGACAGAGCTTTAGCGCAGATCGCTTCTCCTGCCGGCGGAATTTCAGCCGCTACGCGCAGTTCTCTGCCACCTTCCACAACTGAAATGGACCGCAGCCGCCTCGCACCGCCGCAGATACAAACCAGACCTGCTTCGCAAAGCAACTCTGCAGCCAAACGCCCGAGCAAGGTATTTGCACTTCGACAAAGCCTTTACACTCCAGCATCTCCAAAGCCTTCGCGGTATACGCCNGATTGGCTGAAAACCAACAGCGAACCAGCTGAGCGTTCGAACCGGCATTCAGTAACACTTCCGCCGTTGGTAAACANTGCTGGCGAAGATGTCGCAGCTTTCCAGCCCAATCTTGCGAACGGCATGCGAGCAAAGCCGGAAGGCGGCAATTTACTAAGCATCGACNCGACTCGCCAGTTAAGTCCGACTAGACGCATCGCTGCACCAGGTCACAGCCGTCGNTTTGAAAAAGACAGCCCACCGACTTTCTCACGAAAGCCTAAACCGACGTTGGAAAGCGGAATTGATAACCGGCCAAGGCTGGAAAAGACTGGTGACCCTGCAAACCAAAAACCTGCGCTTCAACCACGCCGTCAGAAGCGGGTTATCTCGGAACCTCTAGCAGCAGCAATATCGTACCTAACTTCCAGCAAACCGCGAACTTTGCGTCGGGAACAAAATACATTCCAAGCCGGAAACTAATTTGCAAAGCTCCCGTCCCTATATCTCGGACAAGTTTGAGAAAGCCTGAAACGGCTTTTGTCGATTTTTCTTGCAGTAGCGTAGTTGACAGTACAAGCCATTCTGTTTACATATCTCACTTTTCTCGAGTTTCTGAAGCCAGCAGCAGTAAACCATTTGACTCAAGCATCGCAAGGTTGTAAATCAAATCAGATAAACATTAACTGGGCCATCGTTTCCTTCCATAGGTGAAGCTCTTCTTTCCTTGTTGTTTATTAATGTGCTTTTATTTGATATAAGATGTCAGTAAAGGCAGACAGCGCCGCAAGCGCCTGTCTTAATTTTCACCGTAATATTTTGTGACATATTTGTACATTTTTGCTTTTGGCAAGCACCATATTTGCACAAAACTAGCATGAAATATTAGTCCACTTGAGCAAGCAAGCTGTTTCGCTCAAAGAAAAACATATTTTTCTTGGAATCATAATACTATATACAAATTGAACTGATTTCCGCAAAAATATCATTTTTAGCTGTGTAAATTTGTTTTTCAACATTTCTGGCTAAAATACCTGCACTGAGAGTAATGCCGCGGACAGTAGCGTGGCCAGTCCAAAATTTTTTTGGGGGAAAATCTATTGACTTTAAGCGAGCAACAGTATTTTGTTTGGGACATCGCCTCTCAAAACACAAAATGACAAGATATGCTACAAGTTTGGGGGGGCATTCCTCCTTGGCCCTCCTGGCTACGTCTATGGCCGCGGCAATGCTGTGATTGCCTGTTCGCAATCGTTTGAAAACGTCGGCATTTCTGCATGTTTGATAGTCATTTCGCATCAACGGAGGAAGCATTTCAAGTCAGTGTTCGCAAATTCTTTGTCGAACGCAGTGTTTTCACTGATCACCCGTTGCATTTCATCTGAAAAGATATTAACCACGTGACCAAACACGTCATAGTTTGTTGCGGCCCACGCCGCGTTCTGAAGCACCTTCGCTCGCAAATAAAAAAAGAAACATTTTATTTCGATAAGAAAAACTTTATTTCGAAAACTTTCTTTCGATAGGAATCATGCCTTTTTCGAGATCTGGTCATAGCTAGCAGAACAGCGAAAGATGGCTTTCTAAAATTCAAAGCGGTAGTTTTCCTGCAATGGTCTTCAGTAACGCCAGTAAGCAGGGACGCGGAATCAACGGCAGGTAGGGCATGGGGGCCAGCAAAAGGGTTGAGGGCAATAGAAGCTTATATAAAACAACAAAATCGTTACCAATAATAATGCTTGTTTCTGTTCAGCAACAAAATTGACCTCAAAAACACTAACACAAATTATAGAAAACCATTCTGAATTTTTTAGGTGCGCGAATAGCTGCAAGAAATGAGCTTCAAGTCGATGTTGATAAACCACGACATTACCCATGATACTGTTGTGAAAAGGCACCTCCGCCCCCGTTGCCCTCTTTTGAAAGGGCAGGGCAATGACTCCGTTCCCGGCGTCCCGGCCAGTTGGTGGCTGCTTTCCTTTTCTAATCATATTTTGTATCCTCCAGTGGCACATAAAATAAATTATGAACAAATATAAAACTCTTCTCTTACGACGTTTGTGCTGTGAAGGGCATTGGCTGTGACTTTCGACAAGGTGAACGATACTCACAAGTTATTTGAAAGATTGACTGGAGCGCGGGGCACAACTTCCTCTCACTTGTTTTCACGCCTCGGGCTTTAGGCTGTATGTGAATGACAGAGTGCAAGGGCACAACAATTCTTGAGAAATGTTTAAAGGACGTCAGTGAGATTGCAGCTGTCAACGTGAGCGGGATCAAAAGATTTCTTGCGTTAAATTAACTGTGAAATTTTCTGTCAACGACCTAGAGTGCATTACTTATGTGCAATTTTCATACCGCTTGCCTCTATAATAAACGACCTGATGAGGTCTTTACATGCGACCTACAAATTTTCTTAGATTAATGCTGTAAGGCTTCAAGCGAATTTGCACCAGTTCAAATTGTTGCAGCAAGCTTTTCAAGACATCTACCGTTCGCTTGTGCGTTTTTTATGTAATCCCATTCTTCTGTTGTCCAGTACATGTTCTTTTCGATTTTCCAAAAACGTTGCTGATTCAACCATGTTTCTTTGGCTGGATTATAGCTCAGTCAAATCACTAGGCTGTCATGTGAGAAGAAACATATTTCTTTGCATACGCTGTTGCACATTATGATCAAAGATCTGTTACTTATCATCCACCAGGTGTGGGCGACCCAGCACGGTTAAAACCGGGAGGGCATTTGGGCCATTTGGGACCACAGAAGCTTGTTGTGTTTGTCTCCAACGAGAATAACAATCTCTGTCCCGGCTTATGCAAAATGTACGCTTTTCTCGCCGAACTAGTCTTTACTCCGGACAGTTATAAAAGCAAGCACCTGGTCCCAATCACATTTATGAAATTTATGAAGCCTCGTAAATCAAAGCTGCACCGATTGAAAACAATGAAAAATTGTTTTGCGTCACGAAAAAGAAACTTGATAAGATCAAATACGCAAAGGGAGGTACAGGGAGTACTCTTTGGTTTTGAAATATCTGCAGCGACAGATCTAAGCGCTCGTCACTTTCGTTATATTTTAGCACGGTTACGAATGATTAATCAATGGTCGTACTGCGCAAAATGACAAACCACAAAAATTTTCTTTACATCCACACCTTTATCCTCAAGCGATGCGTTTTTTTTCCACTGGAGAATGTCACTAAGCCTCAATGTTTTGTCATTTCGAAGCGCCAAGTCACGCTGATGCCGTTACTGCACAGCATCGCCGTTTGCACAAAAAAAGAAAAACAGAAAACAAGCCTTTGAGGCAAAAACAGACCTCGCGTTTCACGACACAGCCTGACACGGCGGCATGCCATGTGCGACGCACTCGCAAATCTGAATGAACCAAAACTTTTCTTGCCCACGGCTGAAAGTAACAACGCAATCGCACGACGGACTTTTTCAACGTTGAAAACGTGCTTCAAGCTGTGTGTTCGCAGATGAAAAGGTTGTCGTTCAATCAATGCCTCACGTATGAACACAGTTTTCGCAGAACATTTGAAACAGTGCCGTTAACGCTGGTTTCCGAGAGAGCAAATTTTCGTCAACATGATTCTATGGGCTTAGTAACCTTGCTTGTTTTTTTAAGCGAGCAGAATTTATTTGAAGGTTGGTCATGACTACACGTTTCGTAGACCAGTTGCGAACTTATATTTTTTCTGGATAAAATGCAGCAAAATTTTGTGCAAAATTTGCTTTGAAAGATTAGTCTTTAGCAAAGAGGGAGCCTTAAAGCTTACCCAAATAAGATGCTCACAAATATTTTGTGGGTTATTTAACTTATGAAAAAACATTAGTGACTTCCATTTTTGAACACACAGCTAATAATGGTTTTTGTGAAAATTAATTCCAACATTAAAACAAAATTTACGTGCGTCCTAGGATTGATGAATTTGTAGCAGTACGGGGACGTTTTCTACAATCCATTCGCAAACGATCAATTTTCATTTGAAGATCCCCATCCCCTTGCGCACGAAATCTTATAACTACTGTGGAAGCGTGAATAACGACAACCAGGGGAAATTCATAAAACAAGGCTCTGCTGAACACACGCCCACTGTGCCACAAATTACGTGATGTTTAGATTATTATCAAAAATCCGGTACTTTCTTATCAAACTTTTCCATTATATTCAGTCTCTTAGAAACGTTTATGCAGCTTGCATTTTTGCTAGTGTTGACTTCTGCCTTCGAGGTCTAAATTATACACGAACATTTTTGTGGTGAATTAATCCTTACAGACATTAACTGATGAGTGGCCAAAGACGATCGATCGCTTTCTCGCTACTTACTCGGAATTTGAAGCATAACTGGAAAAAGAATTGAAATAAAAGAAAATACGGTCTCTTGTAAGTGACGCTGCAACACGTTCTCTGCGCTACGGGGTAAAGCCACATGTTGCGTAATTCCAATTATTTAAATTTTGTCCTTCATTTTGCGAGAAAACCCTAACAGCCGATGATAAATGACAATGCGGGTATTTTGATAATGGCTGCGGATTACCGTCAACGAGAGGCTTGGGAAACTCCGCAATTTGATATTTTTTTGGAAGTATCTTTGCACAACATTTTTGCACGGTATGGCAATAAGACACATTTGCATTTTTTGNCTCTGGATAGAAAGAAATACAATGCACGAACCATTCACAGCATTGAGTATTTGCGGAATTTATAAATGTACTAAGAACAGGTCAGAAGGTTGTCTCTGGCATAATAATATTGTATTGCCCACTACTGGACGATTGAATATTATTCAGGCAGTGTGTGGTAAGGTACGAAACGTAGTCTCACAGCATTTGGTTTGATAAATGCTCAATCCATTGGGCCTATGCATATATTGTTTCAACTTTATGATATTTTCAGGTTTGACTCTAGTGTAGTTATTAATGTACTTATCAATATATCGTTCCTAAAGTTGAAGTTCAGTTGAAGTCCTAAGTTGAAAGAAGTTCACACGAGAAAACACGTCAAGTAAAACGATCCAAATGGTTGCAACTGCTGGGTTCACGTTTCGCGTGTTTGTTACTTTTTCAGATTCCTAAGAATCGACCGTAACGAAACTGTCGCACGAAAGGATGTGAGGATTTGAACCAGAACCGTAGCCAGAAAGGTTTCAATAGGGGGTTCAAGTTTCGAAAGAAATTGTGCCATTTCGACAGAAATTCCCAATTTAGGAGTGTGATGTGAAAAATGATACAATCGGACTTCCGGAGTCGGATTCCGACAAAAAAATTCGACTCCGACTCCTGATGTTGTTAGGAATCCGATTCCACCCAAAAAAAACTCCGACTCCGCAACCCATGGTGTAAAGTACTTTATCATAGAAATGACTTGAAGATCTGCTAATTTAATTTATTTGCATCATATAAGACAAGCTGCGTTGTGGTGTGGTTTGCTTTGATTTGTGTGCAGCTTCGTAACGTGACCACCTTTCAACAAAACTTTGATTCGTTCTTCCCACACTGTAGGTAATTAACCCAAACGCTGTCGGGTTGAGTTTTCCAATCAAAGTGCAGCAGATTTAAACCAATAGAGCCGCTTGATACTGGTAAAACAAAGTGATGAAATCCTAATCACTTGTAGGTCTTACATGAGTGCCGTCAACTTTAGATTTATAAAAGGCTTCTACACGAAACTTTATCTGAGAATGTTAAATTATTGCAGCCTACAGGTAACTGCATGAAAACTTTGTGAAATCTAGTCGCTTATCGTTATCATTGATTTGATAGCTGGGCGAGAACTAGCTGCCAGTGCAGCCATTTTATGGCGACTTTTCGCTTTCACAAGTGGAAGTTGTGTGTGATACCAACTCGAAAAATTTTACAGTGCTCCGTAGATAAATGTTCACTTCATTATAATGAAAATAAATCAAACGCTTCATCAGATGCTCTTTCTCGAAGAGTGCCATTGTGTCATCAAACTACTTTCCCCAAAATACTTTACAATTCACACCGTGAAACTTTTCTTCTCTGTCTTTTGCTACATAATCGCACAGCCCAAAGTTCAAGCCCACCACTGTTCACAGGAATGACCTGGAACCACAGCTGACTTGCCCCAGTTTCCTAAATATCTTCCGTTACGAAGAACTTTCACGCAATTCCTAGAATTGCCAGAGTGTTTACGACAACTATCAACCTCACCAGGGGCGCAACCAGCTCTTCATTTCGGGGAGGGAATTTTCATGAAATTTTATTCGATGACGTCTTCCTGCTTATTCAACAGTGGTACAACTTTTTCGCAAACGGTCACAGACAAAGTTATCATCGCAACATTTCCGAAAATGAGAACTTTTCAGTTTTAATCAAAACGCAGACCAGTGTGTCCCCAACCGGGGGTCCATGGATCCCCAGGGATCTACAGAAAGATTGTAGGGGACCCATGACCTTTGTTTGAAAAAGATAAATGCAAATTTAACGAAAGCTAAACGTTCCACGGTGGTGGTCTAGCATGTAAAAGATGACAAAAAGAGCGCAACTCAAGAATCCAACTACAGGGCAACACAAGACCTGGCTCAAATGAATGAACATGTTTATGCACTTTGACAACGGTAGGTAAGTTGCCATTTAATCAAATTCAATAGGAAGTTTGATACTGTTTGTTCTTGAGTGGCTTAACCATACAAGAAGTTCCTAACAGAGCACATCTTAGAATTAGCCTCTAATTCAGGGCGAATTCCGTGTGTAGTTTTGATAAAAATAATTGTTGAGATGTCGGACTTGCATAAATATTTGGAAACAAAAGATAAAAGCAAGCGGAGTGCAAAATTACGATTTGAGCCGATCAAATGAATCCAAAATTCCTCAGCTGTGTTGTCATTTAAAAGGTTATTGCCTGTGGAATCATTTTGCAGATCAATCAACTCATTCTTCTGCTCATCAGGTACGCTGATGTTGAGGCTGCTCGGTCAGTGCTGCGTCGTAGGCGTGATGCACCGTGACCGGGATGTGCGCTAAGGCTAGCACCTATGGCTAAGCGGCACGAACAACCAGTTTAGAATGAGCACGGCGTGTGATCTCAATTGTTGCTTACTGCCACACTGTGAAGCTTTGCGTGCTTGCTGCTTCCCTCCTCCGATTGCAACATTGATGAGCAGATGGCTGAGTTGATTTGAAAAAACAAAACTTCAAACCTGACCATTAATTAAACCTTATTTTTAACCTCTATCACTAACCCTAACTCAAACCTCAACTTGTCAACCCTAGCCCTCACACTGACTAAGTACGTCGCGAAGTAACAATACTCTGCCGGCTGGTGGGGCTAACCAATCTGTAGTGACGTCGGAGGAGGAGGACTTTGGAGCCGAAACACAAATTTTTGGCTCGGGCTCCAGCTCCAGGCATCTAAAATGTTTGGTTCGGATCCACAGTTTGCGTAAGAAGGCGAGCTATACAGACAGTGTTGCCGAATTCCACGTTGAAAAAATAATAAGTTAAGAAGTTTTTTTTCATGCACTGGAAAATAATATACAATTTCACTAGGTTTACGTCTGGATCCAAGCTTCTCTTTGTCACCAGTTTGTTTCAAATCTTACAAAATTTTGAACATTTGCTAGCGCATTTCACCATCGGGCAACACTGTTGCTAAATGTTTCGATGCCTGATGAACAAACTTTTCACATTTGTTCCGCCTAATGCCAATAATATGCAATTATCTCGCCATGAGCAGCGCTTGTTACACATAATTGCATATTCGTTAGACAATTTGATTGTTGTGCAACAATGTCAAGTTCTTAAGTGATAAGTTCAATAGAATATTCGCGATTTTGGCGCGCAAAGCAGATGATAAGCTTTTCTGGTAGAAACCACTTGTAACTATTAACTAACAGGATTGACTGCATGGCTTGTTTTATGAAAGGGGTTCACTGCCTGACTTGTTTTATGAAAGGGGTGAAATTCAAGTACTTCAGTACCTTGCGGTGGTATTCACGAGTTACGGAAATCGGAACAAAGGGATTGATACTCGGATTCCCAAAGCAAGCGCAGTTCTATGTGAGCTTTGTTGTTCCGTGATGAAAACGNGAGCTTTCAAAGATCGCAAAGTTTTCAGTTTTTAAATCGATCTTTGTTTCGATCCTCACCTGTGGTCATGAACCTCGAGTAACGACTAAAAGAATACTTTCCCAAGAACAAGTGGCAGAGATGGGATTTTTGCGAAGATTTCAGGGTGTGACACTTCGTGACAAAATACACAGGTTTGAAATCCGTAAAGCCCGGAATGTCACGCCACTCCTACGAATCGAAAGATCCCAGGTAATTGGTTCGGCCATGTGTCCAGAATCGCCCAGGAAAAATTGACGAGACAAGTCCTGCTGGCTGCATCGGCGGGAAAGCAGTCGAGAGGTCCAAGGGCCAGGTGGCGTGACTACATCTCCGACCTTGCTTGGTTCCGTCTTGGTG
>JGI24158J21664_10007252_pt1 | contig 14723 bp, 9 predicted proteins | sample Ectturendosymbi3_FD_21664 | JGI IMG/M metagenome (IMG submission 21664) | reverse complement strand
TAAAAATAAGTTAGATTCATAAAATTTAGTTTTTTTTAATCAATCTCACTACAGTGTCAACCTCACATGTGTTTGTTTTTCGTTACAAACTGAAGAAGCTCGCTTCGCTGTGTTGATACGCATGATGTAGTTCTCCAATTAATGACGACTCTTCGCTCTGTTTCGGATTCAACAGGTTTATCGCGATTTGTTATGTAATAGGTAGTGGTAATAGAGGCATTTAGCGTCAGTGAAACTGTAACGTACAAATCTAATGTTATCTGATGTTGAAAAAAGCAACAATCTGATGTCAACGAGACTGAGCCCGGTGGCAACACTGATCCCTAGACTGCGCCTTGAAACGCTGTGAATGGAGAAAACAACAATACTAGCACGCTGGGCTGTGAAACAGATCAATCCACGTCAAGGAAGAGCGGAAAAAATCACATGTCTTGCATGGAGGAGGGTCATGTTCTGAATATTAATTTGCGGGCACACTTGGTAATAGCATGTTATCTTCACAGATATTCAGAGAGTAAAAGAAAGCTCAGATGCTCGATATAAGTAACAATGTGTGTTTCAAGTGAAGGTTGTTTATTTACTATGCCATAGCTCTTTGAAGTTTGAGTAGTTCTGCGATAAAGCCATTTGATCATTGCCAGATTTGCAGACCCGTTTGCTGCAATCACTGTGGTGTGATGACCATCTCAATGTAACATTCTTTGCTAGTTGGGACAACATGCTGTTCATGGTATAAGATGTAAACAAAACGCCCAATTCCAAATGTGAACTTTACGTAAATAAACGTAAATTAAGTTTTTCGATCAGAAATGCGTGTTTTTGAAATGATCTGTAAACCAGATTTTTGCCGGTAACGCGATGAAGAAGCAACGAGTGACAGCGCATGCCCTGATACTAAATTCGTTGTTGCAGTGCACTCCCAAACCGCTATACGTACCGTAAGGAGACATTTTCAAAACATTACCAGGACATCCTATCAGCAGATGGAGTCATCTAATTCCTACAACCTCGTTTTTCCTGAGGAAGTCATCCCGCCTTCAATTTGCCTGCCACACGTTTCACCGTTGCCGAGACAAACAATGCACGCGGAAGCTTCTCTTCAAGATATAAAAAGCAGGAGGTATCTTCAGTGGTTAGACGGTGCGCCAAACATCAAGCAAACGAAGAAAACTTGAAAACGGTAGGTACATTGCTTGATTTAAGTGCAAAGTTGGAAAATGTAACGTCAAAACAATTGTTGCTTGTCGGTTTTCAGGTTGATATGCATTTGTTTAGCGCAGGTGTGGGGAACCTATTTACTATCACGGGCCACATGAATTGTGGATTATTGCTGGCGGGCCGCATATAACAATTAATTTTATCTTAAAATTCTACCTTTGTCTTACTACGTGTGATAGAGTTTTCTTAAGACATACTATCTTAAGGCATAGAGGCTTCAGGCTTACTCTGTAAGTACCTGCTTATCATGGAGCTTGTTTTTACGCAATCTTGTACTCTAAATTGGGTAACAAAAATTATGATGTGGGCCATATCAAATGTTCACGCGGGCAGCATTTTGCCCGCAGTTCGCAGGTTCCCCAACCCTGATTTAACGAGACGAATTTGACCAAATGTTCGTAAGTGTCATTTCTGAAATGAACCGCACTTGTGCACTATTCTAGACATCTTCTTGAAACGTTTGCAGCAATTGCATCGGACAGATTGATCAAAGGTAATCATTTTTATGAGTTATCCATTTCGCTGAAAAAGACAAGAAAACCTAATTGCCAATCCAGTGATGCTAGTAACAACTGTTGTGAAGTGACAAATGCTGTACTCCACTTATCCTCATGTGCACATTATTTCAAAAAAAAACAGGAACATGTGAATGTACCATCGTACAAAACTGCCATGATTTTTGAGAACAGAAATGCAATTTCGTGACAGGTTAAAACCATGAACCGTAGCCACGCATTCCGCCATTCACATCCAGCTTGTTGCAGAATGTTGTTTTAAGGAGTAAAGATGTGATATTTCATTTATATTTATGCAGATTAACAACAATGGACAAGAAATTGGTTCTACTTTTCTTGGCCTTTTCCGTTCTGGCAACCAGCGAATCATGGAGACGGTATGAAGTCGGTTATCTACTACTACTTCATATGAAAGAAAAGCCTAACTCGCTTTTAGGCGTGAGAATATTTTCCGCAAAATCCAATAATTTGTAAGGTTTCGAAGAAAAACAACGTTTTGAACACGTGTGACGTCGCGGCTCGTAACAAGGAGCCGGGGGCGATGGGCAATTGCCCCATTCCTAATGATAGCTTCAAAAACTACTATTCAAAAATTATGGATGAACATCTTCAGCAAATTGACTTAAGTGGTTAGAATGTGTGTTGTAACAAAACACCATAAAAAGATGCAAACAACGGAGTTTTAATGAAGAAAATTGTCATACCTCAAACTGAAAATGTCAAATAAATTCCTGAAAATGCTCGTTTCGTTTTGCAAGCTATTGATTTTCCCTACGGTTAAATCTGTGATGCTAATAAACGTCATTTCTTTTAATTTCTTTTCCGCCTACTATTCTGACAACTTTCTTAAATTAGCATTACATCACTTCACATACAGTTTTTAAAATCAAAATAAGTTGCTCATGCCGGTTTATCTGAATTTTCTTTTTTTGCCCAGATGGCCTGCCGCAAGGGCTATAAGAAGAGTTGCAAGGAAAGTTGGACGTTTTGCACACCGTGCTGTCAGACAAGTTGCACGCGTCGTAACTAAGCCGTTAAAGTCCGTAAAGAAATGCTATAGAACAGGAGTCAAAGCTGTGCATGGCATCAGAAGATTCCTAGGTGATGGCGGCGCTGACCAGCATACCATTGAATCTTTGAGGAAATTGAGAGAACAGGTAATTATCTCGACTCTGCACAAAGTCGATTTCTGCTTATTTTGTCTGAGGAAAATTAAATCAAAATTTTCTGAAGCGAATTTTCAAACATAAACCTGGGCAAAATATCACGTGATTCTTTGGGGCATTGGTGGCGTGTTTGCGATTATCACCAGGGTTTATCACCATGGTAACACCAAGGTTAAGTTGATACAATAAACTTTCGTCAAGCTAGTTTATCTGTGTGGCTTAGGTAAAGATTGCATCTCTCATTGCATTCTTGTCTATTTTGTTATTGTTACAATATCTTGATGGGCTTTGATAAATATTTTGAAATACAATCACTGACATAAAAGTGAAAAAACATATTGGTCTATTGACTTTTTCGTTCAGGATCCAGACACATACCAGGCTGCAATGATGGTCGTCGCCGATGAACTTGTTCTTGAGATGACTCAAGAAGAAGCAGAACGTCAGCTGCAATCGATGGATTTTCTCATTTCTGGAGGTAACGCATTAGCAAAATAATGAATTGCTTTTTTTGACATGCTTCTACATAAAAAAAAATTAAATGTTCCAAAGAATTGATTGATGCACAAAAAAATGTTTAAAAAATAAAACGAGTTGAAACTCACAAACTAAAGCAGCAACTGGCTTCAAACAAAATGTTTCGAATATTTCAAATAAAAAACGTAAATATCCGCACATTGCTTAGCAAACCGATAATCCTGTTATATGTACAGATAGTTATGAAAACTATTACCTGATGTTTATAAAGTATGAACTACCTCAGGATGCAGTTGAATAAACATGGAGGAATTTCACATTAAAAGCACGAAATCTTGGAGTTCGGCCATTTCCTCGGCTCAGGAGTTATGAACAAGATGCCCGAAGTTTTGTTCACACAAACCACCTATTTGATAGCCAGTGACTACTATGAACAGAAAAGTTCCAACCTACAGTATAGTTTTCTATTATCCTGAAAGTGATCATAGTCTTTTGCCAATTTTGAACATTGCCAAAGCCTCTAAATAACAAAATTACGGTTGTTTCAGAAAATTCGATGAGTGAATTGGAACAACAAGAAGTAGCAAAAGGTAAAATGTTTGGGTATGGGAGTGCACAATAGCTTTAATAATTGGAGCAATTCGAAATGTGTATCGTTCAAAATCACGCTCTGATAGCAATCTCTTCAAGGTCCTGAAAGCAAAATCATAACAATAGAAACCATTCTTGTTGTTTGAGCTCTCTATTAGATTTCATCAAGAAAAAGTCACTCTTCTCACTTTGTGCTGGGCACACCTTTTTTGCCTACAAAACAATATCAATGAAGGCTAATTGTTTTAGCCTTTTCAGATACTTTGCTAATTCGTCGCAACAAAAACTATAATGAAAGCTTGATGATTGTAACATTTATCTCGAAATTTTTACAAAATAATTTGTTGTTCATCATGCAACTTTTAGCAAGCCAAAATATGAGCAACAGTTAATATTCATTTTTCCAGACGACGGCCAACAGCTGAATGATCTCCTCAAAACTATGGAAGAGGAAGAACATGGAGGAGAACCTGCCTCATGAAAACATGTGATCTGTTGTTCTGGTGCGGTGGTCTCGCTGTTCATTAAGCTCTTGTTATATGCGTGCTTTACGTAACAAACGGATATTTACGCCTCATTGCCCTTGTTGATGTTGCGTTATCTGATTCATTTTTGAGAAAGGAGAATATTGAGTTTGAGGTTCAAACTGTCGAAAGACACTCGACGTCATAATCCAAGAAGTTCTGTGCGCAGAAATCTGACATACTCGTAAGTCGATCGAGATGATGAAGAAATCCAATACTTATTCTTAAACATTTAGCTCGGTTTATGTTCGAGCCCCTTTTCGATGTTGCTTGAATTCGACTCCGATCAATTTGCGTGATTTCAGTAAGCAGCAAAGTAAATCGATTTATATTTGCCTTGCTACACAAACTGATCGCTAAGGAAATGGAAACCGTTAAGTCAATAAACGTTTAGCGTAATTTCCCAACAAATATCCTAAAATGTTGAATGAAAACCATGTGTAAATCTCTTAGTTTTGCACTATTTGTAGATGAGGGTACACTTCATAAACGATCAATAGTTTCCTGGGCAGAATTATTGTACCAAATCGGGCCGCAAGCTTGCAGATGTTTAGTTATGATGTTCGCGCAACGTCTATAGGCAACCAGCAATTACGCAGCGCAGATACGCTTTCAAATGAACTTTTTTTGCGAATACATTTCGCGAAAAGACCAAGCTTTAGCGAAAACGCAAGCAGTAAAACTTCCCTGTTTTTTTTGCGGCAGATTATGTGCAAGAAAGAGTGTACGAAATAATGAAAGACATTTATCTGTATACGATGCAACGGATAACACACAAATGGCTACTAAGGCAAAAACAAGGCGGAAATCGTGATCAAACACGAATGATATTTAACACCATGTCTTACCGTGAGGACAGACTCTTGTCCTTTTCAGCAAGGGGATGAGGTCTTCCAGGGCGATAGCAAGCAGTTCGCAATTTAAATTAATTTATAACGACATTATCTCGCTTTGACAGAAATGTAAAACACATTGTGCCAATTCTTAATTCAACTTACATCTCACAAAGCTGCTGGTACGAGACTGCGACCGCAGGTAATGCCAAAAACGGAGGAAGTAAGGTCACAGATGAGTAAGCGTACAAGAGACGTGAATTTATGGAATCATTTAAAGCTGATTTTTTCTTTCAATAATAACCAGACGGTGCAATGTAAAATGTGGTGTGGATGAAAAAACATTCACCAGAATGATATTTTACATGTTCATACCGAGGATTGTTTATACACACAATGTTGCACTTACTCATATTTTGAAACACATCCAGATAGTTTTCTATATGCGTTCAATCATTGCGAAGAAAAACGTTTTAAGACTGTTTTTTATTTATTTAAAGGTTGAATATATTTCCGTTTGAACACTGTTCCCCACCGTTGTACCATATGACACAACAGACGATTCATTTGGGCTGCATTGATTTCAGTTTAACATTATTAGCACAAACTTTGACCCTTTACCGCCCCAACCTATTTTACATATTTGTAATCACTTCGTGGTCGTCCTTATTTGACTTGAAATGCTTCTTCTCTGGTTGGGAATTGTGTCCTGAAAGACAGTTTTTCAAAAATATTGTCCCATCTTTTCGTCAAAAACACACTATTCAAACCATTTCTTGTCAGGTTTGGGTACAAAACTGTTTGTTCTATGACACATCGAAGCATGTCTTGTATCAATGTTTAAAGCCAAATTTCAACGCAAGAGAGTCTTAACAGTTCGGAATATCTAAACGCTAAATTCTCCTTATCTGTTGAAATCCTCTTCCCAGAAAACGTTATCGGTTTGGAAAAGAACGATTTTTTTTCCATTTTGGAAAAAAATTATCGACCATTTTTGATGGTGAGGGTGGATCGTGATCATCTGATTCCAGACCAACGTCCTGTTCCACCTCTATTTGTTCTGCAGGCACGAAGGCCACTTCAAGAATTTTCTGAAATTCATTAGGTGTTACTCTCCTCTCCAGCTTGATAGTTAACAGCAGGTTGCAGAATCACTGGTAAACAAAAAAACTTTTTTTGAGTTGTTTCAGATCTGTGAATTTCTTTTGAATGTTTCGAGGCTGTTAAATTAAAAAATGAACTCAGTTTTTCTCTATCACGTCAAGATTTTTTGACATATCACAATTTTAGTTTAAAAAATGGCAAAAATGCTATCCGAACACTATAGTCCCCCTTTTAAATGATTGTCACAGCAATGAAAATAGTTTTAACATTTTGAACGCCATGTCACGTTCCTGAACGCGCAGTTTTTTACGCAGATCGCTACACCACGTTCCAGAATGTCGAGCAGCTTTTTGCGCTGATCGTCAAGCCACGTTCCAGAATGTCTACCTGAGTAGGGCGGACGTGCGCTGCAGACAGGGTCCCGACATGGAGAAGTGCCGCCTTGGGGAGAGTCGAAAAGTGCCGCCCCCCCACCACCGAAAAGTGCCGCCCCTCCCACCAAATCTAAAACCTAAACCTAAATCTAACTTCAGGTTCATTCGTGAAAGACCATTTGCTATTCCTTCTTCTCACCAAAAGTGACCCCTCCCACCACCGAAAAGTGCCGCCCCGGGGCATTGCCCCCCCTAGTGGGGCCCTGGCTGCAAACAATCGTGGCGATCAACGTGACTCGACATGCCAGACACTGTGGCGTTGAATGTTAACTAGCGGTTCGTCTTAATTAACACTGACATAACCTGTTTCACAACTTAGGTTAAAAATGTCTTCAGTGAAAAGAAAATACTCCAGCAATCCTAACGTATTTTGCTACATTTCTGGAAGTTTTACACCAACAGCACAAAGGCAGTCTATCAGCGGACTTTGTGTAAAGAACCTATTTTGCTGATTTTACAATCAAGCTTAGGGATCAAGATAAAGCATGTGTTCCACATAAAGTCAGTAGGGCCTACAAGCTGTGTGGAAACTTTGAGATGATGGTCCGATGGAAAAGATAACCACCTTTTTTTTGGCAATCCAATGATCTGGAGGAAACAAATAGACCATGGTGCAGATCTTTACTTATGAGTGCTAAATGTGAAAGACTTCAATTAGAAAAATAAACAGCTACTCCAATATCCAAGTTTCAATTCAGCTTTAAGGCTTGTTCCACATGTTGTGGATGCACCCAAGCCTGTATTCAACTACCTTTCCTAACTTGAAGATGATACACTCAGATATTCTTCAAATCAACAGATTATGACATGTCTGTCGATAGTTTTAGCAAAAGTTGTCGGTTATTGCCTGCCTCTTTATTTGACGAGTCTGAAATAAATCACTTAATTCATGATGTGCATCTACTCAAACAATCATCTGAGCTGCTTGCATCAAGATTACAAGAAAATCACATGATTCATCCTGGAACCAATACCACATTTTATCAATTCAGAAAGCATGAATTTTTTCAGTTTTTCTCTTTCAGTTATGCTCTGTTATATTTCCATGATCTAGAATCCATCTTAGGGGTAAAGGGTTTGACAGTGAATGAATGTAAAAAAAATAAGTTGAATGTCCAATAGGTATGGATACATGCTTATATGGCAATAAATAATATGGATCCATACCTATTGAACATGCAGTGAAGCTTAAAGAAGAACACGATACCGCCAAGATTGTTTTGCAAATGCTTTTCATCTGTTGTACACAATTTTTTTGGAAAACTAAATCTTCTAACAACTAAGATTTGATCATTAAGTTTTGGCAAGTTACCACATGTTGGGATGCAATATGAGCATCAAGCTGCATTATTTGAAATCTCAGACACATTTCCAGATCACGTGGGTGATGTCAGTGAAAAACAAAGTGACCGTTCTCACAAGGACGTCAAAATTAAGTATGATCGTTATCAAAGATGGAGGGACACACACATGATTGCAGACTATTGCTGGAGCCTAAAACAAGACTGCCCCAGTAAATCACATGACAGATAATCATTGAAACACAAATTTCTAAATTTCGTAAATCATATTTTATTGTAACTACTCAAAACTACTAAAAATAGCTTTCTGTTTCTTTTGTGTCTAAAAGCCAACCAGATTTGTTTGAAAATCTTTAGATGTACATAGGTTTAGTTGAAGCAAATTTTTGGGGGTGCGAAGGATTTTTGCTCGAATTTTCCAAACTTGCCCCAAAAGTTTTGTAGGACATTCCCTGCAAAATTTCTCCACAAAGATCAAAGATCATGAAGACCTGTTCTTGGTATGACATCCAAAAAAAGGTCTTCATGTGTTTTTCTGGAAATGTTGGGTGCCAATTGTTGAAATCAAACAACATTGGCAGCCATTTTTGCCCAACTCTTCAGCGATTTTGCTCGGATTTTCGACAAATCAAAACGTTTGTGGGTACGCTTGCACCCCGTAACATGAATGTGTGTTTTTTCTCTAGTGTGACGTTTTGTCTGTCCATTTGTGCTTCACTTTTACCTACATAGTGACAAAGGAATGAAATTTTGAACAAGCATTGGATTTATTCTAGCTTCCCCTTTACTGTTAGGTATACAATTACGTAAAACCACTGGTATGTTGTTGCACAAAACTGTGACGTGACAGACAAAAACTGACATCAGAAATGAAATCAGCACCCTGAAATTAGTCTAAATCAGTTGAAAAAGTTAAAACAACTAAATGTGTGTATACCTGTGTAATGTTTCTAGGATTTCTCATACTTCACAAAAATTCTTCTGCGTCAACCACAAGTTGTAACATAAGTGTAGCTCCTGGACGTGCCAATGAAATAGTTTGTGAATCCGAAGCAGATTGCAATGCGCTGAAGCTAATTGTTCACCCCTGACAACAGTAATTTAATGCTTTTGCATTGAGATATCAACTTGAAGGTCTGAAACTACCGGGCCTGATGCTTTAGGAAAAGCACTCCTTGTAGTTATGAGTACAAAGCGTAATTCATTGCAAGTTTCATCTATATAATATGTCCAGCTCTGTGCAAAACACTTGTCGTTACCATAGGCGTAGCCAGGGTGTGGCAAAATGGGCCATGCCCCCCACAAATGTTTTGAAAATATGGTCATTTTGTGTTTTGAGAGGCGTTTTTCCAAACAAAATAGCGTTTTTCGCCTGAAATCAAACATTTTGGGCCCTCTCCAAGAATTTTTGGCTTCCCCAAAATTTTCGGCTTGCTATGCTACTGGTCGTTACCCGCTTTACAAGACCCCCTTAGAAAACACAAACTCAATCATTGTGTGTAAATCTTTAACTTCAAGAGCACCATTGTGCGATGATAGTGTTTTTCGACGGCAAATACCGTTTTTATTCGATTGTAAGCTGCGGCTTATACAGTTTTTCTTTCACCATTTGGTACGACATTTCGTGCAGCTTATGTTTCATCATTTCGTGCGACTTATAATTTCGTGCCCACATCATTTCGTGCTGCTTATAATCAAGCGAGACTTATATTTTTTATTTCATTACCTTGTCGAAAGCTATCAATGACGCTCCATCATTCCTTGGCTACGTTTCGCGTTCTCTATTCACTTCAGCATCACGTGCATTTCCGTGACAAGAGAGATTATGACAAACAGAAAGCAGTTGCAGTGGTGTACACATCATTACCAGGCTTGGCTATACGCAAAACGTGCTAGTACACGAATGTATCTCAAACGCGTTGGTAATCTGTGTACAAGTGCTGCTTACAATCAAGGGCAGCTAACAATCAAATAAATACAGTACTTGTACTTGCTAAAATGTTGTACTGTAAAGCTAATATGTTATTCTGTATAACTTCAACCTGTCATCCCGAATTCTCACTCTAAGTGAATACACCATCTGCGTGTCCATCCAAAGTGAAAGAATTACGAACACGACTGAAAAAGAAAAGTGAATGCATTTCTGGCATATTTCTCTTAGGTTAAAACGCAATTCAACTTCAGTCAACCTGCTCTGGAAACAGAATGTCTCTTATATAGTGCTACCATGAAGTGAAATCCAATATCGAAGTTACTGCAGATGTGATATCTGACAGACGTCGATCCCCAGGAGTGGTTTTCCTACCATCTATGACGTTTCCTCGCGCATCCTTCAGAGAAAAGCTTACCGGCAAGCTCTTGGCGACAACATGGCTCGCCCTCACAACCTGTGAAAGTTTACAAGCTAATCTTCCTAAAAATTCCATTTGGGAGCATCCCAATTTATCAAGCATTTACCAACCGAAAAATACGTTTTCTACAGATGGAATGTTCGTAAAGTGAAAGTGTATTCCTAATTATATGTATTGTATTGCAAAATTGGGAAAAGAAATTTATTTAGTTTGGCATCACATAACGAAAAATGAGTCAAACAAGTCAGTTTCTCGCATATTCAGAACAATCTCTCCGAGATGATGTGTTGTAAATTTGGAAATGTGCATGAATAATGGAAAAGCAATAAAGAAATAGAGTTTGCCGTAATTGCAATAATATTTTGTGCAAATTTGGAGAAAAACGAGTTTAAAAATGTATTACCAACATGAGAACATTGGCCAGTAGCGGGTTAAAATATTAATGCAATAGAACTTCCGTCGCCAGAAAGTTTTTCATAGAAGCTCGTTACACTTGCGCAAGGGTGTTGACATTCTGAAAATATGATAAAATCTCCACCGATTCATAATGTTTCATATTTCGATTTGGAGGAGATGAGCCCAGCAATGCCCCCGTGGAGGCGGGACTACGGTTTAAACTTCCCTTATGCTGTCATTATTGAAATACGTATTTAGAAATTAAAAGCCACAATCAAGTAAGGTTGAACATCGCACAGTAACAATTGAAAAGCTTTTGTCACGGCCTTCTTCATAACAAAATCATTTAGGAATCCATTAAGATTTGTTTTTCTAAGTTTGTCACTTTTATTGCACCAAATGCTTAGTGTGGACATCCTATCCCGCAATACAGTGATCGTTTAATTGATTTTTAATTCGTTTGAATCTTGAAAAAGACCTTTCTTCCGAGCAGTTAGTGACCATCAAGAGAAGAAATACTGTAAAGGTCCGGGCGGTTGGATAAACAAAGAACCACTAGTCTAGGGCGTCGGACCCAAACGCGCCTTTGTCATTTTCTTGTTGTTTCCTTATTCTTTGTCTCTTAGGGGAAGAGTTCTGCGGTTGCCAGTTGGCAAAGTGACTTTTGCTCGCTATTCAAACTCATCAAGATCTCTGATTTGCTTGGCGTGAGAGCAGTACAAACTTGGGCAAGTACTCAATTAGCAATCTGATTTCTGAATGACTTTGTTAAAGATAACTAAAATGGAAAAATCACATCTAAAAACGCCAAACGAGCTTTGCGGAGTAGAAACGCTAACAAAACTACTGTATTGCTCAAAATCAACTATGTTTTCATTGTATTCAGCGCCAGATTTAGGGGGGGCCAAGGGGCCCGGGCCCAGGGCTATCCCGGAAGAGGGCCCCCCACCATGTTCATGTGTTTAGCCATATGTGCGACATGTGCATGCCACTTAGCGTAAAAGTTTGTTTGTAGACGGTATTGAATTATCGGTCGGCCAAATAGCAGTATTTCACTTGAAGAAAATTTGATATTGTGACGAAACAACCATTACACTTATTGGGTTCCTGTAAGTCGGTCAGGTGCCTGGATCTAGTGAATGCAGGGCCAAGCCACGTAGAACACGCTAGCATACATCTCTACTCGTTTGTGGTAATAGATTTTGCGTCTGTCACATATGAGCAGCATTCCTAGGTATACGCCCTCTTTTTGAAGTACATGTCTACTTTTTTTCATGAGAAATGGAATTTTCCCTGAGGACATTCGAAAATGTCTTCCTATTTGCATTCTTGTTTTACATAGCTATAATCAGTGGCGTAACTAAAGCTTTGAGTCAGGGGAGAAAACTTAGTTGAAAGGGGCCCACTGGCCAACACTCGGAAAAAAAATTGAGAAATGACGGTGAATCCGGATGTGGATGGCTATGCTAAAACCCCAAATCACCGGAAATTAATCCGAAAAACGCATAAAACATCAACCTACTGCAAACCAAACGGATGCTAAAACGGATATACCACTTCAGTTGGCAGTCCGGTTTTCACATTTAAATTGCCAGGGGGGAATGTCGCCTCTCTGCCTACCGTCAGTTACGTCACTATGATATATTGTTTTTGCATGCAGTAACCTGACCCTATATACTCTACTGCAACGAGATGGTGGCGTAGCTTAGTTTATAGGAGGGTCTGCCTGTTGTCTAATTGATCTGTGTTTTGGTTGTGTTAATTTTCTGCTGGAAAGGCGGGAATGCTTTCACATTAATCGTTACATAACAGTAGCAAATCTTTTTTCAGTATCTCAATGACCTTGGCATTACAGTGCGGACTGCTGACGCCATTACACTGCACTAGCTTTGCTAATGACCCATGATACGGTGATCAGTGTATTGTACGTAGCTTAGTGTAGCAGTTGCTAGTAATTACAGCGAATCCAGGGGTGCAAAAATGCGGTCGCGCAGCGAACGCGATCAAACACTTCGATTGCTCAAACGTTTTTTTTGCATTTTACACTTTATGCACATGAACTCTGTGTTGCAACGTTTACAGGCGCTACTAAACTTTTCTGCACGCTACTAACATTCACATACCTCTGTGCACCCTGAGCTGATAAATAATGCTGAAAAATGGAGAAATACGACAGAAGTATCCCTTTTTCAGAAAAGAACTAAATTATTTTGAATCTGAGTGAATTACGTGTGAATGCAATTGCACAGTTCGCAAAGTAGAGTGGAAAGACTATTGTGACTTTGTGGATACTGAGTAAAACTTATTTCTCGAAGCTTAACCAGGTGGCTATCACCTTATCGCAGCTTGCCAAGGATGCTTCAATTGTACCCAGCTTCAAATTCATACTTCATATCTATCGACAAGCCAACTGTTGTTCTGAAACACTTTTTGAAAATTCTTTGAGCGAATTCTGTTCACATTAAGACATTTACAATCATTCTTTTATTGAGCAAGTTCAGGTTTCTTTTATTGAGCAAGTTCAGAATATTGAGAAGTCAAATACATCAGTTGTTGAGGTTGTATCGTGTTTCGCCACTTTGAAGACAAGGATTCAAGAGAGACAATCATATGTACATATCAAGCCGAGTGAAATCAGCACTAAGAAAATTCAGCGAAGGAAAGGATCATGACTGTAATTCTTTCATGTCAGATGTATCTGTATTGTACAAGTCTTGTGTTTCATATCTGGGTAAATGGACCACTTTTGCTGAATTTCAAAGCTTTGATTAGATTCCTCCTTTTGCAAACAACTGATTGGGAAAAGGATGAAACATATGAGCAGTATCTGCTTGAGAGAAACGTTTCTATTGATGAAGCTGAAGTAAACTGTTTGACCAATACCAAAATTGTTTCAGTTCGTGCAAAAAGAGCATCAACCAAATGCAATTTATTGTAAAATGATGGAACATGATAGATGGGCAAAATATTTTGCAACTTGCAAAGGGTTAAATGCTTCAAGAACTGATAAAGATTTTACAGTTTTACTTCAGCGTTGTGGCTTTTTATGCCAATATGGAACGATATTTTCCTTGACGCAGTCACAACGCGAAAAGAAAAAGAAAACTTTATGGTTGAACCAGTTTCTTGTCTAAAGTTTGTGAGCAATTTAAAACATCTTTCATGAGAGCAGTTTCATGAAATTGTGAATAGCGATTCTACATTTTTAGGAAATTTAAGAAATCCGCAAAATATTCATGAGCTAAAGAGGTTGAGTAAATAAGGATTTGGTTTTGTGTGTTTTGAATGAAACATTGTCTACACTGGACGTTTTACTTCAATTCTTGAAAGGCGTATTGCGTCACCGCGCACGAGGTGCAGTCGATAAGTGTGATTTACACTGCAATTAGGCTGCTGTACGCTACAAGACCTACATTGTTGAGGAATACTTATCGAAATTAGCATATACCGGAAATTGACTCTATGTTCACCACAGTTTGTTGGAGGTCCCCTTGGATCTTGTAACCCGAGACGTAAGCCTACATAATCCATTGGTAATTCCGGCCTTGGCCTGTTGAATGTAAATACTGTCTTTTCAAAACTGACAAGCTGCAGCATCTCCCATAGCCTTCAAAATTGTTTTTCCCAATGGAGGGGCAATTTTTGATTTTTCCAAAAGAAGGAGAAAATCATTCTATTTGAATAAGGTTTGTAGGGTTTTGTTTCTAGTGTCGTAATTGTGTAATTGTGTCAGCTAACCCCCACTCTGTCTAAAACTTTGTGCTATACTGACTTATTTGGATTTAAAGATGGGCAACAACAAAACTGAGAACA
>JGI24158J21664_10007250_pt1 | contig 14725 bp, 8 predicted proteins | sample Ectturendosymbi3_FD_21664 | JGI IMG/M metagenome (IMG submission 21664) | reverse complement strand
ACAGGTCTGTTATGAATGGGTCTGTTGTGAACGTGGTCTGTTTTGAATGGTCTGTTATGAATGGTCTGTTATGAACGGGTCTGTTTTGAATGGGAACCATCACTCTTATAGTAGAAAACATCAGTTTTCATGTATTTTATAAGAGGTGTGTCTTACAGCGCGGTTTGAAGTCTTTTTCAAGTTGATTAGCGTTACAAAGACGTAAATATTTTTCTTGCACATTTCCGCTTTTTGTAAAAGCTACAAATCTTTTCAATGCCACTGCGCATCATGCCTGCAGCCCCACCCCTAACAAAATCTCCATCCTCTTACCAGGTGGTGAATGCATCCTTTTTATCTCCCCTTGTTGGCCCCTGCATGTATACCCATCTAGCCTACAATGTAATTTCTGCTCACATGATCGTTTGGTGACTGTTGTCTTGTGACTTTTTTATGTGATGCAACTTAATCAATTTTTCAGGTTGAACATCACATTTTAATGGATGAAATTAATGTCAAAAGTTTAATTCTAAGAGTTCTACTTGCATAACGACAAGAAAATAGATTTGAGATTAACTCAAACAGAAATAAAAACGCACAACGATAGATTGGTAAAAATTTACAAGTTTCACCTGATCAACACGAAAAGAATGTCCAGCAAAACTAGGTGTGTAAAGCAAAAGTTTCGCACTTGGATGAAAATATTGCTGCATTCTTTTTTTGGTTAAACGTAAAATTGGTGTTTGAAATATTGTTGGGATATTAATACAAAAAATTAGCGACGTTACCTCATTGAAAAACGTTTTTTGTGTGTGTTTTGCTGAGGTTTCGCAAATGCTGTTTGATCTCTATATTTTAAAAAGTGTAACCACAAAATGCCTGAACATTAAATTTTGACTATTTTACTAATAAAGCTGGAATGTAATTTACGCTTCTGCATTCTCTCAGCATGACACAAACTGCGGCAGAATGTGTAGTGACGCAAGCCACTACATGCGCAGAGGCAGTCAAAGGCATAACATCCCCGATGGTGTGAAAACCATCGGAAGCTTCCTTTGGCCGAACAGCTAGGGCGAAGCAAACCGAAAAAATGTGTACTTTTTACTTGAAGTATATGATAAAATAATACACAATCCGAAAATATGCTTAGAAATTAGGGGCCATTCAGTGACCCCCATTCGACCCCGTGGCTATTTATCAACCCCTTGGATGGTCCAATTGACCCTGAAGGTCGATATCGACCACTTTGAGAACCACTGGTGTAAGCATACATGGATTGGGAAATTCGGCGGTACATGTTGATAATAATCTACGGTTTTCAAAACAGCTTAGTTTCTAAGATAAAAAAGACGTCTGATAAAATTATTACACTAAATTGTGTGGCAAGTCTTAAACCTTTATGCGTTTCTGCTAAACAAAAATAATACGTTTTTGACCAGAGAAAATCAACATTGCTAACAACCTGTCAATTTGCCACTAACCACTGAAATTCTTGTGGTTTACAGGAAAGCTGCAGTGTGGCAATGGGGTGACGGTCAATTACAAATGCTTCATTCTGCCATTTGTGGCTGATAGTAAAATGAATTTTCATGCAGCTCAGTCTCTTTGCTCTTTCCATGGTTGGAATCTTGCAGAAGTTGAAAATGCAACCGAATACGCTCTAGTGCATCAATACGTTCAGCGTACGTGGTCGGCTGACATTGACTCTCAGAGACTTTACGTACAAGTATGGTTAAACATGTTGTACGTGGTAAGTCAAGACATTTCATGCGATGGCGAAATCCGGTGCGGTTGTCCGTGATATTAGTTTACACGAACAGTTTGTAAAGATTGGTTCGCGGACGTACGATGGTTGAAGTTAGTTTGTACTGGGTTATAAGGAAACTTGTTCATTTTTCTTATTTAATGGGTGGTGCAACTTAGCAAACTATGGTGAAAATCGTTCTTCTTCATTGTCTGACCGAGTTCTATAATCCTTGTGGCACGCCATTCTTGAGGCGCGCATCATGTGCCTGTCATGTAGCAATTGCAGTAGCTTGCAGGTGAGGCCGCAATGCCATACAGTGTCATAAGCTGCTGTGAGATCGACAAAGACAGCTCCGCTTTTACAGAAAACCTACGTGTAAAGCAAAAGAACTTTATCGATAATCTAATAAAGCGGGACGCTATGAGCATTTTTAAACAGTGGAGCACGAAGCAATTAAGGGCCTCATTCGCCTCACCTTATCCACCATACTGGGCAAATATATTGATCAGAGTGTTGTTTGCAAAAATAATCCACTGTAGATATTACTTGAAGTTTTGCAAGCAAGGGGCAATTTGTTGCATTTAATCCGCAGGTGGTAAACGACCATTAAAAGTTGGTAACTAAAGGTTTGTTTCTTCTTTACAGTCGACCCATCTGCAATTTATTAACGCCAATATACTGAATCTTTTCAGAGAGGGCAAGTCATACATTCTAACGGAGATGCTGATGAGTTTGTTCCTTGATTTCCAGGATATCCCAAATCCACTGCTGGTCATGATCAAATGGCATTTGAAGTTGCTATCAGCCCACAACATCCAAAGACCAGCAGTGGCATGTTTAACGTCTACCCCACGCATTCTGCGGTTCCTCTCTGTGTATTTCAACTGATCTAACGTAGTTCGAAAAACCTAAGGAACTAAAAATAATTTATCATGCTCTGTCTTCTCCATTTGTAGAAAGAACCGTTGCTACTTTAATTAACGAATAGAAATTGTGCTATTCAAAAACTTTCGTATAAATTTTCTGGATTTTCAGTAACTTAATATCTTGAAACGCTTGGTAAATGTAAATATTTTTATCTGAGAAATGTAAATATTTATCTTTTGACTATGAATAAATCCCGACATGACTGGGATTGCGCGAAGGACGTATCATTATATAATCCAAGCCTCTCTGAAATTCATTTGAAACAAGTTGACAAATGAAAATTTATTCCATTTGAGTTGCTATTTGTTTTTGGTTGTATAAATTTGATTTCATTCAAAAAGATGATTAGATTATCAGGAAAAAAGCTGAAATATTCTACCTTGCACCAGCTATAACAAGTTGGCAATTGGTTAAGGTGTCTGGAAAATACCACGATCCTCGCTTCGCATGTTAGCAAAATCACTCAAAAAACATTCCCTATAGAGCTTCTCAGCAGTTTACATTCGTTGTGGCCGTAATTATTGTTTGTGTGCAATTTTTCCTCTGCATGCAGATTCATCTAACTGTGTCTTCCACATAAAATACCACATACCACTACAAACAATTTTCACTCTCACACTCTCCACCAGCCCTGGTATTTCCGGATATGAGCACACCAACGACAGAAACCGGTTGCAACCATCAAACGCCCACACTACTTAGCGGATCAGCTAGTTAACCTGAATGCGTGTGTCAACTTTTTCCAATGCAATCTCAACACCAGGGGCGTAATGAAGGGGCAATGGGGGCACAATTCCCAGTGCGCTGAATCACTATGGGGGCGCCGAATGACTGCGGGGGCGCCGAGAAGTCCCAACAATGTCACAAGTACTTTCTTCAATACAGCACATTTGCTTCCGAAAGACCTCAGGTTCGAACATGGGGGCGCCAGATTTGCTTCTTGCCCCGGGCACCATCTAATCTCGTTACGGCCCTGCTCAACATAAACGTCAAAATCAGTTGAACTGTGGTTGGCCAATCAAAACTTAAAAATGATTAACAGTTGGCACGCAGTTGGTCAACCGTTTTTCGGCGTCCCGGTGACACTAATTTATCGGTGGCAATAGTTAGTTTCTAAGACGACATTCAGGTCAATCTTACTTGAAGGCGTCTCAACCAGGGGCGTATCGAGATAAGATGGCGTCCGGGACGAGAAACAAGTTTGGCGCCCCCATGTTTGAACCTAAGGTCTTTTGGGACTAAATATACTGTATTGAAGAAAGTCCTTGCGGCATTGTTGAGACTTTTCGACGCCCCGCAGTAATTCGATGCCCGAGGCATTATGCCCCTCTTTCCCCCCTCATTACGGCCCTGGTCTCAACCAAAGGAAAAAAGATTATCTCAGCAGCTTAAACAGATTCAAGAAAATGAGATCCGACCAAACTTCCCTTTGGGCATGACAAATTACATGATAGCAATAGCATCAAATTGGGAAAAAAGACTGCGCCCCCAAAATGCAACAAGATAGATGACCCACAGGTTTGGATGACATCCTTCCCCCTCCGGCAAACTCTTACAGAGAGAGAAAAAAACTTAAATACGAAGGCAATGATTACCTACAAAAGACCTACATCAATTGGGAAAAAAATACTAACCAAAAAAACTTTGCTTTAAGCAAGACATCAAAGCAAATCAAAGGCGTCAGGTCCTTGCAAACTGTGCACTTCGTGGTTGTCATGGAAACACAGCAAATCCATGGTACCATGTGTTTCACAAACAATGACAAAAATAAAACTTTCCCACTGAATCAAAACTTGACATGCGGTAGCTATAATATTTTTGTAGCGGCCTGTGTGGTATGCCATGAACAGTATGTCGGTCAAACCACAAATAATTTTTCCACAAGATGGTCACCGCGACAAACCTGATTGTAAATATGGCAAAGACCAAATGGCTTCATCGCGGCACTGTTCAGTGTTGTATAGCATCGTAAATAAACCACCTGCACATGAAGCTTTACACAGTTACTTTTGTAGAACCAGTTTTCACTTTCTGTATTCCTGTGAAGATAAATGGTATCACAAACTTGATGCAAAAATTCATATTCAAAACATGATCCTCCCCAGTGTTATATAATTATTTCCCCCTTTAGCGTGGTTTTTTGACTTTTTGACCTATTTCACCACCAATTGCGTCACCTATGTCGTTAATTTCCGTTACAGTGTTTCAGCATTTAATTTTAAAAGCTCTCCATAGGCTTAGAGTTTGGCTGCCAACTTTCCGAAGGCAAATTTTCCAATTCACTTGTTTGTCACCTTTCTGGAGACTGGTCATTTGAATACAAATATGTACAAGTCTGGATCATCGCAAAAAGAAGAAAGCAGAGCCTTCTCGGCTGATTCCTGGAAAGCTTACACCATCAGCCTTTTAATTGTCTAGATCTTTTAATTGTCGGTGGGAATGGTATTTGATTTACATCAATAAGTAAACTCAATTCCGGATTGACCATTAAGCTACAATAAGGTTAACGGCCTTAAGCCCAGGAAAAATTCTGCCCTCATTTTGGTTTTTGATTAATATTTTCATTACAAGTACATAACTACTGAATTATCTCCAAAATTAATCGAATTTGGCGAAATATTTTATTACATTAACTAAAGCAATTCAATTCTTTTGCAAGACTCTTTCATTTATCATTACATTTAACAAAGAGAGACGAAGAGTAATATTAATATTTCTTATTTTCCAGTGTGTTATATGTAGCTTTGTGGCTTAGTTCGTAAAAATATAGGTCCTTCTCTATAGTAAATAGCCTTAGGCCTACAGCACCCTTAATCCGGCCATGAGTAAACTCTGCTCGAACAGCACTTCTCGGAAAAGCTTTTAGTAAGATAAACACCAGCTTTTTGACTCAATTAAGTACGTTTAAAACATCATCTTGTCAGAAGTCAAAATAGTAAGCATTCCACTCAGCCACTTCAGATAACTATCTTCTAATAAATAGTAAGAGGTGGTTGATTGCTATGTAAAATATATCCGTTTCATAAGTGTTCGAGTAACATACACTCCACATAGGAGACAAACAAGGAATCTATCACAAATTTCGACTTATGTAAATCTATCAAAATACATAAGTGATCAGCAACATAAGCATTAAAAAGCAGCAACGTGCTGGATAAGGACAAAGGTTTTTGACAAATAACATAATTGCTCTCATCTTTTCTTTGTCCATTATGTGTGATTCAATGGAAGAAAAAGCAGGGACCATAACCAGCATCGGGGAGACAACACTTTTACCAGTTACTTTGATCAGTACTCATTCATTCTGAATTCATAATTTGACAGACGCCAGGCAGCTGATTTACTATTTTTCAGAAAATATCGATCTTCTAAGTGCTTTAGTTCAACGGACTGTGAAAATACGACAGCGCGATTGATCAACGCTACTATGTAGTTTTAAATCTATTGTTCCAAAAATAACTGTATGCAATTTGCTAAAAAGATAACAAATTCAAGACTCCGGTTAGCCCCGAACGTTTCAGTCTAAAAAAAAATTAGCAGACTGACCGCAAAAACTTCAAATCTCGTACCATGATTATTTCACAAAGTTAGAATAGAACTATCAACTAGATATTCCACAAACATCTTTCAAGCAAGATTTGGAGACACATCAAACATTGTTTAAAAAGAAACCCAGTCCGTATTTGGAAAAAAACTCTTTTGTTTGTAAGTTTAATCTTGCATTTATCAAGCCATCAAACTTTCACAAGGAAGTGTAGTCTTTCAGATCAATAAAAAAAACACAGCCACATCTCAGATCCAGTTTTTTTAATATGTAGATTGACTTGTGGCAAGAAAGACTAGAGTTCTGGCCACAGAGTGCGAAGCATGGCACTTCCACTTTGAAAGAAGTTCGCCTATTCGGCCCACTGCGGTAATGCCTTAACACTTTGGATACCGGGTGGACTGCTCACATGTATGCGAAAGCACAAGCTTGTGTCAAATAGTGCTCTGCCGCAGTGCGACACACGATCTGGGAAGAAATGCGTTGATGCTATTGCTACTCAAAAAGCTCTCTAAAGTAATCAAGCTTTCGTTGAAAAAAGACCGTCACTGTAAAAATTGCAAAGTTTGAAGTATATAAATTTCTTTTAGTCTTGCATAACGTGTGGCATCAGGATGTGCGTCATCTCAACTCAGAAAAAAAAAACTTATTTTTGAAACCAAAGCTCGAAGGATGTGTTATACCGAACATACGTCGGCACTGCGTCTTCAAAGCACGTTTCAACGTTTGAGCTGCTCTTAATTTTGACAACCAGTTAAAAGATACTGTACAAAGCAACGTGTCAAAGTTTTTATAAAAAGGAAAACCGTACAACGAGCCAAAAATCAGATAAAACGTGAACGTGATTTTCAATTCTTTACAAACTCGGGACAAGTCAGTAACGGGCATAAATTGCAATCTCATGCCTTGTTCGTGTTTATAATAGCAAATATATTGCGTTGAAACATCCAAGATTTGTTTAATGGAAGACACTCGTAATAGAGGAATCCATGCAAAAAAAGTCCAGGATCAATAAAGCAGGTTTTTTTCAAGGAAAATGTTCGGGACCCGGTATGGATCTATAGGGACCCAATTTCTCTGATCTTAGGGACCCGATTTTCTCTGAGTTAAGGGACCCGATGATAATTTTTTCTGATTCTAGGGACCCGATTTGAAATTCTGGGGACCCGAGTCGGGTCCTTAAAACGCCTTAAAAAAGACCTGAATAAAGTAAGAAATTTCTAAAGTAGAATGACTTCCCAAGCGAAGGAACATTGCCTCAAAGACAGGTTGACACTTGACAGTTCTAACGTTGTTGAGAAAACACTACCACGGTTTGTTCCTTGTACTGTTCATTCTGTTCTGCTGTAGTAATAACAGGGCAAACAAAGTATGGCCTAACTGTTCTTTAACCTTGTAAAAAGAAGAAATAAGCCAAAAGTGCGCGAAGTACACATATTCCGGGAGCATTCTGCACATGCTTGAAACCAATTCAAAAAATTATCAAATACTTTACCGGAATCCCCACAAGCAATTAACAGGATGTCTATGCATGTTTAACGGCATAAGAAAAAACAAAGGTAAATTTTTTATTGTCACTGAATCAGATAAAGTACAATTCATCAAGAAAGGATGAACTTTTCCAGTGAAAGGGAATGCATTACAGAAACGTATTTTCTTCGAGATTGTGCCCAACATCGAAAATAATTCGTTCAAAATCAAACATCACGAATCTGATGCGATTTTGGGTGAGGATGTTCACAGAAGAATCATTTTAACTGGCAAGGATAAAGCAATCTATTGAATCTGGCAATCCTTACCTAATCAATAATAAGTCATGTTCTGAAAACGTACCACGCACGTCGAACACCGAAGTCGGCTTTCCACTGCGAGCTATCGATCGAATGACTGCAATTGTCAAAGCGCTTTTGTCTTGGTTGGAGGATGCAAACTGTTGGGAGATGACTGTGCTGCACTTGGTTTTCTACCAACACATTTATGAAAAAAGCCTAAGCATTATCATATTTAAGACAATCACTTCTTTATAACTTTGCTTCTTTTACATCTTTTTCATTGCTGTTCTAGGACTGCGTCGTTTCAGCTCCGTATTTCAGCTGATTGCGCAGTTGATACGGAAAAGTAGAAACAATCCAGTCTACTGGCATAGGATTGTGTCAGTGCTGCTGGAGAGTAACAGTATCGCGAAGATGAAAGCCAAGTTATCCATTGTATATTACATCAATAAATTGTCTGATACACACAAATGTAACTTTATTCATATGAGTAAATCAAAGCTAACAACCTTTTTATCAAACAATGTAAGCATTACCCCTATTTTCGCCAATTCAGGGTAAAATTATGGGAACACGAAAGAAATCTTTTAATATCAAAGTATCTACATCGGTTAAAAATTACTAATGTCATCAAAACGTCATAAGCGTTGGTGCAAAGCATTGATCATTTGCTTTGCACACTACAAGTTTTCCCATTAAAAGACTTTTTATTGTACAAGAAAGAAACAAAAAATTGTTGGTTAACTTCTGACTATTTCGCCTTGAGTTTTGATGTAGCTTTCAAATCTCAAAATCTAAGTAGATCTGTGGAGTTTGGAATATTTAGCTGTTCTGTATTGAAATTTAGCTCTGACATTTTTTATTTGAAAGGCGATTAGGACATCGCAAGGGGTCAGTTTTAGCTTCCAGTGCTGCAATACAGGATAGGGTAAAGTTGCTTACAAGCAGTTTTGATTTGAAATAGAAAGTCAGCTATTTAAATCGATAGATCCATGTTTTTGCTTTTTTCTAGTATGTCTCTAGCTTGAAAGTTGTTTGTTTTCTGGCAAACAACTAACATCAGATGAAATATTGTTCCGAAATTTCATGCTGGAACTTATCAACGCAAATAGTTTGCACAACAAATGTATTTTGAAACAACTATGCTCTTTCAATTATGCAAAAATAGTACGACTAGTAACGTCAGCAACTTACAAACGTTTATATGCCAGTAGCCTACACCACCAATAGTACAGCAAGAAAAAATAGCAGGTGCTGCAAACAGACTGCTCAGTGCTTCTTCGCCCGGTCATTGTCCAGTTTTCTAAAAAGCGTGAGTTTCAGAATAGCTCAGACTGATTGAAAACACAGTGTTACAAAAGGTTTCTGACTCAGATTCACTCAAAGCGTTATCTCAAATCACCAAGCAAATTTGAAACAATCGATACGTATAAAAAAAAAGGCAAGTAGAAATAAGCGCAGATGCGGCGTAAACCAAATTGCATTTACAGTAATTGGAAGATCAGTGACAAAATGAAACCTGCTGTTGCTGCACTGAATGTGGAAAATTGAAAGTGTGCTGCATTACCACAAAATGGAAAGGGGATTTTAGTTTTCAGATGCACGCTTGCTCCTTCAGTGCAAATCCTTTATATTAGTTTCGTTTCTACTATACTTTCAGGTTGAAACAGCAGCTACTTTTTGACGTGTACTGGGACCGTGACTTTCGTGTACTGCAACAGGTAAGAAGTGGTTGTATAACACAAGATTACATACACGTCTATATTGTTGCGATTCATAGTGAGAGGGTGTCCGGGCCGTTCTGACGGTTGATTTCCCAAACATCACCTTTTTCTCTCTGTTTCTTTAATCTCAAATTACCTTTTCTGTCACAAGCCAGGTATTTTCCAGATTTTACGTGCAACAATTTGTTTGCTTCGTCATGGGGAGCGAATACCAATTTGAAAATTCGCTTGTCCTTCTCTGGTGTAATGTGTGATGGTTGCTTGCCGCGGCCAATAACAAAACTTGTTCTCCCTTTAAATCGCTTGTAAGGCTTCAAGTAGAGATCACCTGCTGAGCGAGCGCTGTCTGTCAAAGAAAAAATAAAGCCAAAGTCGGACGATTCCCACGCAGCCCAAGCCTTTGTTTCCGAGAAAAGTTCCGCTGACACTTTTGCTCTGCGCTTTAAAGCGTTCGGCCAGACTTTCATTGCAGTCTCTGCGTGTGACAGCTCAGCGCAAAAAACTTGCCATTGGTTACTTTGCTTGGTTGGAGTCAAAATAGTTTCTGCACACGAACAATTCTCAGGATTGTCACCCATTTTATCACCAATGCACGCCTTAGCATCATATGCAAGCACTATCTGTTGAAACAAGATGGCGGTTCTGTTTTCATCAAGTCAAAGGTTAGTTCTGATATCGGACTCGCACAGGCTTAAAAAAGATGAGATACCGAACTTTTATTCAAATTTTTGTTGTTCTGAAGATATCTTCGTCTCCCCTATACAACTTTGTTACGGAACTCGGTGCATTATTATGTAGAACCAATAGTTTAAAACAAAACTTGACAAAATCAATAACAAAGTTTCAAAATCAGTCAGCATCTTAAAGCTTAAAACCTGCCGAACTGCATCGTTCACTTACTGCATTAAAGGAATATACAACTGTTGGAAGCAAATGACTTCAAAAATACTTGTGATAAAGTTTACAAAATTTGTTTTATCTGCATCAGAATGTAATTGATTTATTCAAAGAGTCGAAATGGTTTGAAAAATAATAAAATACTATTCAGCATGCCATAGAAATGTTGCTAAATCGCAAACACAGAACTTGATTGTTAAACATTCAAGTTCGTTAATTCTTCAACCAATTTGTTCCGAAAGACCATCAGAAATGTTTTTGGAATGTTCTCTTTTCTGCAAAAACCTTGCTTAGCTACACGAAAATGTAAATTCAACTTTGACTGACTATCCTACAAAGGGCCATGGCTGATCCCCCAAACTGAAAATGAAATGCAAGAAACTAAGTCCGAATCTTGATGGGTTACAACAGGACGATTCAATCATTTTTGGTCTTTACAGTATGAACGGAAATGTGTTGGACACGAAAATTGAGGATGGAAGTTTTTAAACAGTTTCTTCTATCAATAATCAACATGGCAAAATAGGGTAACAATTTGTTTATCGACATGGCAAAGCAGGATAAAATATGTTTTCTCTGTACTTCTTTGTCTACAACAACCAAAATGTCAAACTTTCTCAAAAAAGACGAAGTTTCAGTTTTCAGTCGGATGCTAAATTTACACACTGGAAATCGTTTCCTCTGCTCCTGCAAACCATTATCTCTGTATATCTCTGTATGGGTGCATTCCTGAGCGCCAAGAGCAGTTGTGTTTAATAACCAACAGATCTGAATTTATTTTATCAGTTAAAATCGTACGTACCTAACATTAGTGTTGAGAATGGGAAACCTACGCTGAAAACGACGGTCCCTAACTCCGAAGACTAAAGAAGTTTAACTTTTTTTCGGAATGTGGCTGGGGGGTCTACATTGGACAATTTACGATGATTTAATGAAGCAGAGCATCTTACCCTTACCACTATTCATTTTGAATAAAGTCAGCCTGGATGAAATCGATCCATTACGTACATAGAAAAACAGATCTTTTTTAAATTACCGTAAGTCCACTTTTTCAAGTAGTAAACTATTGCTGCTCAATTTCACAAAGCACCACCTCGAGAATATGTTTATTCATTAGGTATAATGTATTCAAATGTCATTAAATTCTTACAATCCAGTGACAGTTTTCTACTTCTATTAGTAACCGTATAAAGAAAACTAAGTCTCAAATATTTACAGTTCTAGAAATTTTTAACAACCTTCCTACTTCGTGTAAAAGCATCATCGTTATGAAATTTAAATTTAATCTATAGCCAAAATTTTGAAATTTTTTCAAAGCTGCAATTGTCTAGGCAAAAATAGCTACCTGACAACTAGTATTTGCTTGAATTAGCAATCGAATTTTTTACCGATATCTCGCTTATTTGCTATTCCTGTCCTGCTGCTTCCAACCAGTTGTGTAACACCTGCGAATAAACTTACATGTGTCTGAACCGCCATAGCTATGCCAAACAAATCGGACACCCTTGTAGTTCTTTCAAGCTATGTTAATTGTCAATCGCATCTAGCTTCTAAACACTGTTTTGTTTATACCAGTCAGTGCATCAGAAACGTTGTGTGGTTTGGACTCACTGCAGCCTGTTGCTTGCTCTAGCAAGCAGTTTTTTCTTTCCCGCACTGCTGTCGCTGGTTGAAGCACAATTCAATTCGGTTCCCCAGAGACTGGCCCAAACGCGTAACGAATTAAAAACGGAACATAGCTCCCGACGTAAGGGCGAGCCATTTGGTCGTTTGATGAATAATTCACCACAATATCTGTTAGCATTTCAGGGGTACAGCTGGAAAATACAGGACCTTTATAGTTATTGCTAAATATACCATATCTTTTTTCGAAACATTTAAAAACACATGTAATTTTGTAATTTTGTGATTTTGACCTCAAAAACACAATTTATTTATGGATCCAACGTAGGCGCAATGATACTGAAGCTACCGTATGAGGTGGACGTAAAAAATAATGAGCCAAACACTAGCTTCACCTCGCTTGTTATACTGAATGTAAGGTCTACGCAAAAAGAAAACAAAGGATAGAATGTTATAAGCGCAATTAGCAACCTTCGCGAGGCTGCGGAAAACCACACTTACTCAAAAAAAATGGTATAAAAACATTAAAACAACAAGTGTTTGCGAGACAGCAGTGAAAGTCCTATCTCTCTCGTGTTGGTAAAGTTTATTTTTAAACACTACGAATAAAGCGGAAAGCATGTGCAAACACAGATCTACTGAAATCCGAGCCCCTTGGGAAAAGTTGGGTACAAGCACAAGTGAGTCTGTTGACCAAATCGGGAATATCGATTTCGGATTTTTTTCATCCGTCAGTAGTAAAAAAAATAAATGTCAGGAGATTACAGATAAAACAGTTGCCCTAGGAACCAAAAAGTACTGAAAACTAATATGATGCAGTCTTTGAATGAAAGTACAGTTTCCGTTTCACCAATGGATTACAAAACAACTTGGAATCAAGCACGTAAAAAACACATAATGTGCAGTGTTTTGATCAACTTGTAAATAAATATCAGTGACAGAACACTTGTATAGAAATTTTGCACTGCATAGGCCTAAGGATAGATAAACTTAGGACTTGTTTTTATATTTTTATGGAAAACAGGGCGGTTTTAAGGGCTTACCGAAACCCGCAATGGGGAAGAACTCACACTGGTGACCGGGCAAGTTTCCCAAATCCCACAAGTATTTGTTGAAAGTTTGTGAACATCTGCATTTAGTTGAAACCTTATACAAACTTGTAAGTGCATTCCCAGATATCAAAGACTTTTTAGTCTTAACGACAGTTTCCTGAAAAAAGACTTTGTAATTTGTGGGCCATCAGCCACTCATAACGTAACAGCGGCTCTGCTGGGTGCTAAAAAGACTAATCCCCTGCATTCAATTTTTCTGTAAAATGTAAAAATGATGTTAGACTGTACAACACGAAAAAAGTTCAAATTAGCATAGAAGTGTTCCGGGTATTTCCGGTGCTCTGAGCAAAAATACTAATACGGTTTTCCCGGCCCGCATCCTATGTTTTTTGTAATTATGTTTTTAAATTTTCGCAAAAGTGTACATATTCGCCTTATCGCAGGTACTACTTGCAGCATTTGAAGTATTTCTTTAGCGTTGTATTGCTTTGATCTTTCGTTTTTTTGCCCAAGTGATTGTTGCAATCAAGGGTGTACGCAAGGGGGGGGGTTGGTGTTAACCCCCCTTGAGCTTGACATTTTACAAAAACTTTATTACCTGCGCAAAGGAGTTCAATTGTTTTCGCATACTTTTATCTTGTTAATATGTNGATTTAATGCAAATANCACGGAATGAATTTGCATGCGAATTTCGAGGAAAATTGCAGATGGACCAAAAAGTAATAATTAGGTTTTGGTAGGAATCTGGGTTATCGTCTGCATCCAGAATCCATCTCACTACTTTTTGCAGACCTTTCGTCCGCTACGCATGTTTAGGATGGTGTACCGCGATAGTTCACTTCATCCGAAACATTTGTCTTTATTTTGTCTGCAAAGGCTGATCAGCGCAAGCGCTGACCGCATTGGCTACGTTACCAGTTTATGCATCATGATAAAACTGTTGCAGGAGCTCGAAAACAGCAGTTGTTAACATAGAAACATTCAGGCATTTGACAACGTCTCAGCAGGGAAAAAGGAAAACTTAAAATTTGCTGGACTTCTATACATAACAAAAAATCGAAAGTTTTCTTGCGTACTTTATGGGCATTCTCAATTTTTGTGTAGTTTAGCAAAATTCGATCTTGCAAATCGGGGTATGCGTTAAACATTCTATCCCACTTTCTATGCTCGAGTGCTCGTATTCGACAAGACATTTACGTACATAGCTTCATATTGCAGTAGTAAATTGCTCTGACGCAGTGATGAGTGTGTTTTACTCCCCTGTTACGCGCAGCCTGATATTTTTGCAGTTACGAACTGCTGTGTCGTAGCTTTGAGTGTATTTGCTCCGATATCCTAACCTGGAGCGCTGATGGTTTATATTCAGTGCAATGGCACATAAAATAAGGGGAGTGCGTGTAGAAGAACATGCATATTGTGTCAAGAAATTTCGCGAAAACGTTGGTTTGGAAACATGATAT
>JGI24158J21664_10007249_pt1 | contig 14725 bp, 9 predicted proteins | sample Ectturendosymbi3_FD_21664 | JGI IMG/M metagenome (IMG submission 21664) | reverse complement strand
GTAAATGTAAGACAAATCTCACAAGCGAAATGTTGGCACTTGAAAACAAGTAAAGAAAAACACACGAACTGTGGCTAGTTACAACGACATCACTAAATTTTTTTTTCGAAGCTAAAAGGCAGACCTTCCCAGAGCATCATAAACCAGTCACTGCTAAGAAACTCTGCGTTTGGCACCAGTCTAACAGACACTTTCCTCTGGAGATAACACACGTGCGCGATGACGTATGCCAGAGAGAAGCCACGCGATAAAACAGAGCGTAACAATTCACGAAAAATCAAGAAAGGCCGAGCCTTCCATCGTACATTGGAAGCGTGCAGTGAAGCTGATTTTTAGTTATTCCATGTTCCAAACACTTGAAAGTGTTATCTTCCACTACTGTACCAGCCTACAGGAATAAACGGCAATTTGTTTGCAAAATCCCAGTCGCGGTCCTGCGATTTGACTCAGTAAGTCAAACACAAATTTATTGTTCAGCGCTCGTAGACTTACAGAAAAATAATTTAAAATACTGACGAAGATAGCTTAAACTTAATTTCTTTCTGGTACCTCTCAGGAATGCATTGATTGGTTTTAAATATTTTTCTTTAAAAATGGTTTCTGCTTTGCGCCAAATATCAACTCCAGGTTATTTGTCCAGTTTTCCACTGAAACATCAACATCACCACAGGCCATCTCAGGACGGTACAGACTTGAACCAAGCAAAAAGGGGCTTTGTCGCGTTGTGATTAACCCGGGTTCCAACGCTGCGCCAGACCGCGGAACCCGCGAAACGGGCGCAATTCGATCGGCGAGCGGATTGATGACGTATGCCGCGCCGGGACCGTTCAGTGCTAGCCGCTTATCGGTTCGAAAATCCCATTTATTTACCTTGTTGTGGGTTATCAGTTTGGCGTATTGCGCCAAGGCATGCTTCTGTTTGTTCACCGTGCTGATACAAGCACGTTTAGAGCGTATGAACTTGCTGAGTGCGGCAATTGTCAAGCCCTGTTTTCCATCTTCCACTGAAGCCTCTGTGTTTGTTTTGAAAAACGTGCGCGTTCGACATGTCGTAAAAAATGTGGAGCATGTAGTTCAGGTCGTTTTTCAAAATATTAACTTTCCCAATTATTCACCAGGGCTTCCTGCTTATCACATGAGCTCTGTTGCAAAACAATGCAATTAGCGTCGCATGATCTTCTGCAGACGGCCATGCAGCTACTAGTTGATGCGAAACACTACTAAAGCCATGTTTGGTTATTCCCTGCGTTTCGCTAATCTTTCATCACAGCACAGATGTATTTCCCTTGTTCTCAACATGTTGCTAAATGTATGTAACTAATGGCTACAAGGTTTCCGATGTTTCTTTTTTCCGCCGGGCAGCTACGCATTGCTACCTGCCACCGATGGAGAACATAGACAAAAAGCGTGTCGTGTGTTGAACTCCACACCCCCTGTGTTGTTGCCCACCGCAAGTGCACGTCGCTTTTGGACGAGGCTGATAGTATTGGCGATATCGCAATTTGGATTTGAGGGTGCGATTTGTTGTAAAAGTGTCCGTTTTTGACACTAAAACGATCCAAAATCATGCAAAATTTGTCTTTCAACGCACGAAGCATATGCTGTGCTTTTTATGGTCACTCCGTCCGGATCCCAAGTGGGACCAACACGTAAATCGTTTCATGAAACCTTGTCAAGTGTTGATCGTGACAAACTCTGCAAGTGTCTCAGGCCGTTTCTATGAATCCATAAAGGATTGCGTCACAGTCAAGCTCCGGGTTGAACTGTTTTCATGGATTAAGCAGAAGTGCCGCGGTGAATTAAAATCATACTTACACATGTCTCTCTTGTGCGCTGAGAACCTGACGTAGCGCTGTCTGTGTGCGAAGGCGTCAATGATCGCGTAAGCAAACCGTGTAGGTTGGATCGCGTCATCAAAGTTCGCATTTACCACTTCTTTCCACACTCCGGTATGTGCCTGACGCATTCAGAGCGCATGATGGAGAATCGCGACATATCCTGTGGTGTTTCGCACCTGGCTAATTGCCGTCTCATCGCGCGAGCCGGTTGTGCTTTCACCGGTTGTAGATTGCGTGTTCATGTGGCCGGTGGGCAGGTGTGAATTTTATTCAAGTAGACTTTTCTCTTTTTTGACGATCTCAATGCACTTCGCAGCGGAAAGTCGGCAGGAGAAGGCGCGATCAGGTAACTCCGCTGCACATGGCTGTGCAACCCGCTTCTTTCGCTGGTGTTCTCGTGTGTGTGTGTGTGTGTGTGTTTTAACAGCGCTGAGGCTGCCGGTGTGACTTCTAACAGAGCAGTGTCTTGCAGCTTGCTTCATTCTTGCTCATGACGGCTTATTTTACGAGAGCCTTGCTGCTGCTGCTGCTGCTGCTGGAAACCGGTATATTCCGGTATTTTCCAGCAAGTATGTTGCTGCTTCGTGCAAAAGACGCCGGATGTTTGTTTTGAACCGTTCAGCATCAAAGCAAAAGCTGACGTCGCGCGAACTGTTACTTTTGAGGCTTTAGATTCACATCGGTGTACGAGATATAAAAACGATGTTGCTTGCGAATTTTGCGCATTAAATCCATTGCACAAAGAGGACGATTTGCTCGCATTTGTCGCGTTTATCAGCATCGTCCCAGGTCGAAAACAAAGCTCTATCGTGAAAAAGGTCAGATTGAGCACAAAGGCGATTGCTTTCCGAAGCCGATCAACGTCGGCAGCTTTTCGGTGCTCAGCGATGTAGTCCCGCGAAGGTTTGCTTTCGTTGGACCTGTTGCGGTTAGGATGGTGGGTGATGAAAAATCCAGGCCACTGACGATCGACGATAGGTCAAATATCGACCTTATTACCGCCGAGCGCATGTGTCGGGCTTACGGCAGGGCGGCGTGAGTTTCATATACGAGTGCGACTCGCATTTTTCCGGGACACACACGTTTGCGTCTCTTGTGTTTTTGCGAACAGCCTTTTTCGTTCCAGTTGACATTGATGGCATACGCTGTGGTTGCGCTTGGTGCATGATGCATTGTGGTGACTGTAACTGGGGCCGCTCGCTCGCCAACTTACAATAAACTTCTGCTTCATATTCTTGAATGTTTAAAATCGTTCAAAACTAGTGACTTCAGTTGTTAAAAGATGATGGTCTCTTAAAGGAAAAATCTTCAAAAATTAATGAAACACAATGTGATTATTTGATTGTTTATCAATTAGATTGTCTATTGCTTAGATTGTCTAATACGTCAATTAGATTGCCTAATACGTTTATTACTTAAAAATTGAAGCGATAGATTTATTGTCGCCATCGTAAACTCGTTTGATAAAAGCTCGAAACAGACATTAATCATTTTACAACAACATACAAAGCCCACGAGCAATGTTCGGGACGCTACACATATACATATATATGTTTGTATGTATATAGTCTAGTACACACTTGCCACCGATTCTTCGATGGTTGATGCGCAGGCTGCATGATTTGCAACGAAAACTATATATTTGGTAAGATTCGCATGTCGCGTACTTGACATAGGATTATTTCCAAAAATCAAGTGATTTGTCGCGTCTGGCGTGGAACAATTATATCAGACTGGATTGTGTTGATCTGGTCTCATTTTGCTTCATGCCGAAGCCTCTTTTGCTCTGAAACGCTTGTAACGTCCGTTGTGCGTAGTTGGTTTCAGTTTGGCAAAACGTGAAAAAAGCGAATCAGTTGCGCTCGTTCGCTTAAAACGGGTGTTTTCCACTCGCTTGAAATTTCTGTTTTGCCCACATGCGTCAAGCCAAGGCCTCCACGAGGTCCTGGTCAAGCTCTCTCCACGCTTTGCGCTGCTTCTTGCACGTAAGTAGATATGCCCGCAACAACCGCATGGTGATTAGTTCCAAGCGCAGTATGTCAAGGTGAATATCGTGTTCGCGACTTTTCTCTTTAGGTCCTGAACAAAGAACGGTAGATATCATCGATGCATGTCGCGCTGAACCCTAACTGCCGAGCTCAGGCGAATCGCCTTCCCCTGGTGAAAAAATATTCTTATCAGTCGCGCTCAAGACCTCCTCCGGGAAGCGGCAAAGCATTAGCAGGGGACGCACTGGCATTGACGCTATTTACGCACACAGTATATATATACGTTAAGGTAACACCAGTCCTAACGTTTCGGTGGCACCGGCAGAACATGGTCTGCGTTCTTTCCAGTGCTGGCCGCTGACGCTAAGCAACAGTAGTCAGGCGGCGTGACCAGGTGTCTCTCAGTTTCAACATATCATCTGCGACGTGACAGTGAACTTGCCAAACACTCCCAATTCTTCTCAATGCCGACCAAGCGCCGTGACCAACTCGTGAATTTTCAACTCTGCTCAGCGCAAATCAGTTGCCATGGTAGCGCAAACCGTTGCTAAAGCGATGTGCACAACAAGTTTCGTTTATGAACGTGTCGCTGCTGTTCGACCTGTTCTGCAATTACTCTTCAAACGGTTCAGTTTGTCGTGTCCCGAATGACTTGCGTCGTTCGGGAAGTGCGCGCGTTGCCGTTAAGCGCGACACTGGTTGATGATATTCGTCAACTGTTACTTGGAGAAAGCTGAGCGTCATGTATCGACTTTTGCTATTTAACACATGAAACTGCTTTATCAAAGCACATGTACAGTGCGTATGCGAACTAGAGTCTTAATCAACGATAGTAATTGATGGGACCATGCTTTATTATATGAAGCGAAAAATGACCGGTTTTCGGTTCACTTCGGTACGGTTGACACAATGTTAAAAGTTTCAGACAGACAATGTGTAGACATGCGGCTAGAAATGGTGTCTGGCATTGATCGTGTTGTGATAAAACGAACCCAGTGTTGGAGCTTCGCATTTGAAGAAAAATAAGCCGTTGGCCACCTAAAACCTGACTTGTGGGTCATGAAAAGATTGGCGTCAGTGGTATTAATGGAGCAAAGAGAATGTTTTGTACACGTTCGTTTCTTGCGCCGATTACATCACAGCCTGAAAAAGCAAGAAGTAACGTTTCGTACTAAAGCCGTTCGGCGGCGTTTGTCAGAATGCAACAAGCATGGTGCTGATCCTTATTAACCCTGCACCCTTTCTTTTGCAACATGCTCCATGTTCGCTTTTGGAAACATGGCATGAAAGCAACGCCTGGCAGACGTGGTTGCTGGGCAGGTTTGGTCGTCGCCGCGTGAAAGCTTCGCGTTCCCTGGCCGTGATTGCTGAAGGCAGATTAACGAGCTTTAATTTTGCCGTGAATGCATTTTACGACGTCGTCTTTTGCCGGTTGACTCGCAGTCCCTTCCGGGTTTGAAAATCTCCCGTTGAGTAAATTCCAGTCATGGTTTTCCGAAAGGACATCAAGCGTCGACCGCCACTCGCACAATTTTCTTCTTACTTGCAGTTCATGGACGTGCATTCTCGACCTGGAAGGCCTCAACATGCGTCACCTGTGGCGGCCCGGCGTCCAGGCTTTGCTCCGCATCATCGAAGTAATAGAGACGAATTACCCGGAGACCATGGCGCGCTTGTTGATTGTTCGTTCTCCCCGAGTCTTCCCCGTCCTGTGGACGCTCGTCAGTCGTTTCATCGGTAAGCGGTGGTTTGTCCTGGAAACATAATTTGTTTTTGAAAGTTTAATGCGTCGTGATCTTTCTGCAAATAGTTCTCACCACTGTTTATCCAAAGTGTTCTCTCCAAAACGGTCATGCGCGATTACCTAATTCGTTAATTCTGTTGTCAAATTTGCGGTGCCAGCGAAGTCTCCACTGCATGCTTCGACTTGACGTCGTTTTTCATACATCGTTTGTGTGAACTAGGTGCAGATACTTTAAGTGTCTCTCCTGTGTCGCTTCATCGGTGATGAATCGTCACTGATGAAACGTGTTTGCAGCCTGCAATTCACCTTCGGGTCAACCTACGCTGCAAAGCGACGTCACTTCCCTTGCTCGATTGTTGATGGGTAGAACTCTGTGACGTGACAAACATCCTCCCCGTGCAATGCACAAATACTCTGCTGCAGTTCCTTTTCCACTTGCCTCCTGCTCTCTTTTTAGATGAAAAGACAAGCTCGAAGTTTCTGATGTACACCGGCTCGGACTACCTCGGTCCAGGCGGTCTGATCGATTACGTTCCCCGTGACATCATTCCCGATTTTCTGGGTGGCCCGTGCAGAGTACGAACTGTTTCCTTCATTTCGATGGTTTTTATCTAAGCGTCTGCGTAGGTTTTCCAGCTCTTGTGTAAAAAGTTCTCACCAGATCTGACTCTGAAATGATGACGTTGTCGTAGGTTTTTTCTTATGCGAGGTAATGCATTAATCACAAAGCATAGCGCAATCGATTTCTTGTTTCATTGCATTTTTTATACGTCGCTATCTTGTTTAATACTGGCCATTGAGATTCATTCAAAAAACACAAACGTCAGTATCTGGGCTGCTCTTCGCCACAAATTTTGACAGCTTGAATTAGTGAAGACCCATAGAGTATGAAGTTAAATTGTCTCAAGTACAGCGAAGAGACACCCGGTTGTTCTTGGATGTCACGCGCGATTTTTCTGTTCACTCATACTTCTTGCACGCGCAGTGTGAAATCCCTGACGGCGCACCAGTCCCCAAAGCCGTGTATCGCGCCGAGTGGGAGAGGGGAGATGGAGAAGCCTTGTGGGAGAACACGATTTACAAATCTGCGAACGTATTCAAAGGAGGACCGCACGAGGTTGGATAAAAGTTAATGTTTGTGTGGACGCTGCCGTAACCTGGCCGTGGTTTTCGACTGTAAGCCAGTTTTTGAATTTATTTTTGCAACTTATTGTTTGACTAACGCATTGCAAAATAAATTCTTTACGACATTCCAGGACAGGCTCTTTAACCCAATCACACCACCCGCCAGCATCATTCCACAATTGTTTTTTCACCATGGAAACGGCCGCATGTGGGATGTTGTGCTTGTGTTTCAGCTGCATTCGACCAGTCGCTGGTTGTGACGAGTCATAAATTAAGCGTTTTGAATTGATAAGATGCGCAATTAAAATTGTCAAAGTATTTTTCACAGGCAGCTCAAATTGAGCTGAAACTTTAGTCTGCATCGCAAACTATAGCTTTGCAAATGTGGGCACGCGCTCATTTGCTAGTAGCTGATGTATTTAAGGCATGAACAAACGTTCGATAAAAGCCTTCCAAATTTTTAAAAGTAGCATTGCACAAATGAAAATACCTGGCCGTGAACAGCTTTGCCTTATCAGTCGGATCAACGAAGGAGTGAAGCAGATTGTTTCTCCCTCCACCTCTTCCAAATTAACGTCACCTCAACGTCAAACCCTTTTTCTTTCCCAGCATTTCACTCTTAGTTGGTTTTGAGATTAACCGGTTTCTTTGTCCGGCAGCATGAAGAGCGTCATTAAGGTAATTTGTCGCTGAAAAGAGTTGCGCTTCGATTGCTTGCAACGGATAGCACCCTAGTTTCGACACTCTTTCCGCAACTGGTCATGTCCGGTCATTACCGGTCTCGGTGCTTCATTATTAACCTCCGCACAAAGATAGCCAGAGGCTTGAAACATTTTGAGGTCACGCACCAGTTCGGTATCGTCTTTTTTATGCACTCATAAGTAGGTTGCGCGGTAATCGCAGTCTGAACCTGACCAGCATTATCAACAGCGGCTTCATCGTAGTGGCGCAGGTAGTATGCGAGAGACCACTGTTCTTTGTGTTCAAACGCCCGAAGCAATCCGTTAATCGATCCGCGGATCGCCAGCGATGGCTCTGGCGGCGCATGTCTGAGCACACGAATCCGTTGTGTGCTGAACACTCGAATCCGTTGTAGGCTAAACAGTCGAGTCCGCACGTCTCGTCGCAAATAGAGTGTGGGTTAGAAGCACTGCTTCATGTTACGTTACTGGTAACCTTTTGGAAGTAGGAAGAAGCATAAGATGAGAAAAGCTTTTCATTTCGACGACGCATGTTTTATATTTTGGTGTTGGCGCCATCAAGCGCATGCTTTTCTGTCACCGCCACATATTTATCTTCATGTTCTTTCATGTATCTGTGTTAAGCAATACAATTATCATGCACCTACGGTGATTGGCGTAATTATTGGTTCCCGGCTATATCTGGCATTAACTTTCGATGCATTTTTTTTCGTTACCATAACAACATTTCGCTTTGATGCAAAACTACAAAGGCATTTTATGGTTCATTGCAGTGAAGTCTTGTTTGTTTACAAATAAACTGCAAGACGATCTGTTTGAGATGCGNATGTTCGCGATGTCTCCAGCGACTTGTTAAGCTCAAGTGTTCTGGCTGAAATGCGACCCGAAATCACTGGAGCATACTTGTTAGTTAAGTACAAAGCGTAGGCCGCTGGTGTTACCGTGAAATGGAAATTTGTTAGCGTGTTGTGATCTTCGTTCATCAGCGTTTGATGATCATCAGGGTAAGCAAAAGGCGACTTTGTGCTCGATTCATAAAATCCTTAAATAATTTTTAGACGCTTTTCCTAAAGTAGAAGCAAGCAGCTGGAGGTCATGTGCAAGACGAGCTGTTGTTAAAGCACTTTGTTCGTCTTTACTGACCCTCAGAACATGCAGATCGTACTATTTGATCTAAACTGGTGACGTCAATCTCTTCCTCGGATGTTGTCGCGCAACATTTGACGTGATGTGTTGTTGCTGTGTAGATGATGTGTTATTGATGTGTATGTGATGTGTTGTTTCTGTGTAGGTGGTGGTCAGTGTTCCAGAGAAGGACTCCGTGATCACGTGGGATTTCGACGCACTGAAGGGTGACGTGGCTTTTGCCATCTACCACACAAAGCAAGCTGTAGGTAAGATGTGGGCAAAATTGATTCCACGCATAGATCTTCGCCTGAAAATCAAGTTTCTTGTATCAGGTTCTGTGTGCGACCGGTGAAGTCAAACGGTTTTTATTTTTTGCTGCAAACTTTCCGTGTTCTCGTTTTTATCAATTCTGATCGAAGCTTTCAAAGCTGGAAAATTCCAGACTTGTGCTTTACGTTTGATTTGATGAAATTTGTTTCTATCAATTCCAGGTCCCATAGAAAACAATGACATCGCCTGTGTCGGTGCCGGGTCTGGCCCTTCTGCGGCCATCAACCTTTCGTCCACCAGCTCCAGTCTCAACACCCAGGTAAAGTTAAACGTTTTTTACTTGCAACCGTATACAAGGCATGGGGTGACGTGGGTTCGGTGTCGATATGTCGAAGGCGCGCCGCTCCCCCTCCAAGTGACATTTCATGGATGTGAGTTTTTGATTGCTCGTCTCGTGGCAACAAAAAGAAGAGCAGCGTGACATTTCGGCGTCACGCAAATCGACCGGCAGATAATTTTGCTGCCAGTCTGATGTCGGCGTGTTGCCAGACTGGGCCTGCCCGAATGCCGGAAGTGGTCTGCCTCAACTGGACACATCATCATACCGATGATGTTATGCCAGACCGCGAGTTTGCATATTAGTGGCGTCTCTTGTTTTTCCAAAAGCTTAAAGCGTGCGATGAATGCGGCGTCTGTCGGCGAAACGTCTTTTCTTCCGTGTTTTTCCCGGCACGAACTGCCGCGCTTCTTTCTCGATGCGGAAGAGATGCATGTTTGATAAAACTGACGTATACTGACTTGGCTGCCACGTCGTGCTTTTTCAGCGGCTTGCGCTTGTTTCGAAGAACGATGTCCCAGATTGTACAACCAGTATTGTGCTTTGTTTCTAAGAAACCTAATTTTGTTTAGTTTGAGAGCTTAGTTTGCCATACTGAATTTTAAAAACATCTAAACGCATAATGGATTATTCTGCAGAACGCTACGTGATGTCTTATAGTAATACCTTACTGCTGTTTCACATCTGCAGATGCAGACGACTGTCTTGTGTAAGTAGCAAGTACGGTGAACTTTAGCTACAATAAGTTTACTTTGTCCTTTTCACACCAGGAATCGGTAATTGCTTTTCCTAATTAGTTTTCATCAGTTTAATTGCTGAAATAACGTGAAGAAAGTTTCTGAGTTGTCTGCATTCCTGACTTCCTGCCACCACTGCTCAAACCGCTGTCATAGCCAAGGCCTTGTGCCTTTCGTTGTACTACCGAACCAGCCCTGTGTAATTAGGCAGTTCCATATGCAAGGATGCCGTTGTCGAGCGCTTGCTTGTATAAACTATGAAACGAGCGATAAGAAACTATGAAACGAGCCATCGGTCATTTCCTATAAAACTATTTTTGAAACAGTTTACGCACACTAGTAGCTTTCAACAGATAACTTGAACTTAGAGCAATGAGTAAGCATGCTTTCCGACAGGCATACGAAAAGAGCTTTAGTGACGTCAAAAGAAACCGCAAACGCCTGGCATTTGAACACAACCGTAGTGACATCAAGCTGAAACCTATAGGGAAAAACAGCAATTACTGCTCGCAATGTTACCCGGGAAGTGGAATTTCTCTCGAAATATTGGGTCGAAAGCAATTCACGATTGAGACCTGCACAAACAAACGTATGTTGCATGGCTGCGGCTTTTGAGGGTACTTGGACATTTCATACTATCTAATGCCAACTGTCAATAATCGCAAAGGATCGCCCCACTCACCTCATTAAAGCCTTTTTCTCCGATCTCAGCATTGCAAAAAAAATTTGCGTGAGCAAGAACAAGGTCTGCAAGCATCATCGCAGGACTTCTTGGTCCACACGATGTCCTAACCCCCTTCGAGTTGTGACGTCTAACGCCGAAATGTTTCTTTGTTTCAATCCGTTGCAATCGATTTTTCAAATGAAGCTGGGCTGTCGCAGAAGAAACCCCGAGCCTCGCAACTGCCACCAGCCTGCGCGAAATCTTTTGTGCTAATCCCTCTGCTCTTGCCTTTCTACGATTTCCTGAAAGCTGGCCATTCATTAAAGGCTTGTCCGAACGCATTATTGAAGATCAGTGTTAAGTCTTTCCGATCGAGCCGTTGNATCTGTGTTGAACGGAAATAACTGGTCTTTGGACTGCGCGTCTGCCNCTTTAACTTATCAGGATGACTTTAACGACCCGCACTGACCGTATTTGTTGGTTCAGGTCATTGGCAAGCACATGGTTCTGGGGAAAGATTACTCCGTCGTTGAAAACACCATCGTTTGCCGAGAAGGCGAAAGCGTGCAGGTGAGTGACGCTGCACCGTTTATTGCGTCATAATCACATGTGGATGATAGACTGCGCGAGTTGAGTAAGTCACGAGATTTCCGAGTTTCGTAGTAACCGTTTTGCGTGATAGTTGCCGGATGGCTTGTCAAGAAACGTGAGCGATTATCATTAAGTTCTTGCAGAATGTACCATTGCTTAATTGACCATCCAGCAACATTTATTCGACCGACTTACTTCGAGTGTATGATGATGATGAGACAGAACTAATCCGTTTTTTTTTTCGTTGATGCATTTCGGTCGTTTGTCCCGTAACAGTGTTCACGAGTCTGTGTTTTCGGACATGATGACCAAATTGACGTAATCTTTTTGGTCATTTTAAAAAAATCGGTCTGTGGCCGAAAAAAAACATAGGAACTGTTGTCAAGTGACAATGAATCTGTAGTTACAACATAGAGTTTGCTGAAAAGTACGTGGCCAGCGAATTTCATGTTCATAGAAGAAAGGTATGCTCGTGCATCACCGCAGAACACACGCAACTGCCCTGACCTAAATGCAAATTGCTTTTCGCAAAATGCTCCCTTCATTGACGATGCGTGACGTTTCAGGGGCAACTGTCCTGTTCACCGTTCTCTTAATGTGTTTGCAAATCACCGTTAAATATGACGCTGGTGGCTTATATGCAGTTGGTTTGCGGATGGTATTTTTTATTGAGCAACTTNTAGCAGATTTAATTGTGAAGTGTATATTATACAACCCATCACTGGAATGCAGACACATTTCGNCGGATTTTTTTCAGTGAAAAGCGCTTTTTCACCAAATNAGTGCATCTCGTCCTGAACGATGTTTTCAACCACTGCCATACAACATACTGCTGTCGGCCTTACTTCCTCTTCTGGCTCAGACTTCATCATAACCTGCATGCGTGACTTGACCAAACTTCTTGTTTTCAGGGCTCCCACATCGCCCGCTTCCCCGGCTCGTACATCCTCCAGTGGAGGTTCAGTGGCACGACGTCGCAAACGAGCTCAGTACAGGACGTGCTTTACCAAGTGACTCACAATTCCAAGTCAAAAGTTATCTACTACCACGAGCTGCTGCCTTCGAAAAATTTCAGGTCAGTGTTTCGGTGTCTGGCATGCTAAGCCTGGTCGCAACCGCATAGCGCCTCCTGTCGACTGGCTATGTAAAGGCCAGTTGCTAGAAGTAACAGTTATTGTTAAGTATCCAGCATTTCTTGAGGTTTTGCTTTTTCATTTAAAAAATAAACCAACGTGGTTGTTGGCTTCGACTGTAGCAATGCAAATAATAATCGCGTCCGTTTAAGTTTTAAGGAATATTCAGAACCAGTATTATCCGTTTTTATACCAGCGTCTCCATTGTACTGCACGATACCATGGCAACGTCACCACCTCATAGCAAATAACCTCGTTGTAGCAGATTCGAGGTGTATTGTATCCGTAAATTTAATCGCAACACTTCGGAATGTTATCTTGCTGCCTTCGAAGAAAGATAACGTTACCCGAGAATACGAAAAAATTTTATCGCTTTTCCTGAAAGTTATGAGATCCTGAAATAGATAGTTGTTCCATGCCAGGTATGGACACCCTGGATTGTTCTCTGCTTAGAAAAAAGAGTTTCCGCAACTTCTTGAATTTTTCAAACTGGCCAGTTTTCCCCCGAACGGATTTTACATTCACAACCTGACTTTTAGCCTTTCGTGGCCAAACCATGTGTACAATGTTGAAGCATGGTTTGTGTACCTCCAGGTCCCGATACGTTGTCAGTAAAGCATGTTAAGGTTCAGTGCACATTGCAGTCGAATCAAAGGTGATGATAAATCATTATTACATTGGAATAGATTTCAAAATGTCTGTTTGTTTTCCACAGAGGATCTATGACCAGTCTCGAATCTTGTCAAAGTGGCTTTTCGTCATTATCGCACGTCACCAGCACAAGCGTCCCGTTATGACGTCACTGAAAAGAAGAACAAGACGTTGCCTTATTTTTCGATTCTCGGGGTGTTTCGCGCCCCCGGTACAAATTTGCCTTCCCATGCGTGTCCGATATCAAATCGTGTACTTTTGTCGTACGAAGCTAAACGATGTCGTCACATGTTAGCGTCTTTTATAGAACGGTCGTGCCAATTTCTCGAGGGGGTCGAGGATTTTGCGGCGAATCTTCAAACAAGTTAACAAACTAGCAAATCTTTTCCTGTGGAAAAATCGCCGTAAACACGGTTGTCGAAAACCGAAATTTTGGCCCACTGTTGGGTAACGATCGGCAATTTTGAAAAGTAAATCCAGCCGATCACGTTCGCAAGGGTGGAAGTTGTTTCATCATCATTTCAATTCACTTTTAGTTTATTATAATAAAAGAATTGCACATAAGAATTCGCATGTACGCCGCGTCTGAAAGAAAGGATTTTTTTTTTAATTCTGTTTCAAAAATGTGTAGATTGCTCAAAGAAATGCTTGATAATATCGTGGGTGGACGCGGAATTCTTACATTGTTGTCGTAATTTTTTCGGAAATGACCATTTCTCGGTCAAACGTAACAGGTGAAGTCGTTGTCGAATTGTACGCGCTAATCCAAACGTTTAAAAGTGACATGCTTTATACAACTGTGCACTTTCGATCCTGCCGAACCGGCGTGACGCGTTGCTATACTTGGCGCCAACGCGTTGTTGTGTCGGTTTCAAAGCTGCCCGCTTTGTCGCATACAATTAAGAGACGGTGACAATCCGCGGAGCGAGCGCCAATTCGAAATAGCTCGCGGCCATCGTACAAATGCAATGAACGTTCTGTTTGCTCGCAGGCGAGCAGGCCTTGTCTCCCGTCTACTGTCCGAGTAAAACATTTTCAGTCTTCGCAAATTGTTCGCACTGATTCCGTTTCCCGATTTCGAACTCTGCAGCCATTGCTTGTACATAGCCTCGGACTGCGGCCTGCACCCGCGCCAACCCTGCACGGGCCGTGCCACTGAACTCCAGCAAATGGTCTGCGGCTGATGTCTGCACACTTCACGCATGCGCATTTAGCGTCAGCGGCTGCCGCTGACCTTTCACCCGCCACCGATTTGCTTGCCAGCTGCTGCAAACGCGTGGGGAGCTGCTCTTGCACAGGCGCTGATGTGGCTTTGCGAGATCTGCTGCTTCATCGGTGAGCGATTCGTCACCAGTGGTACTTTATTCTTTTTAAGTTTTGAACTCTCGCTATTTAACTAATTCGAAAGCGGAACTCGAGAGCCGTTTAGTAACTGTCGCCACTTGTAAGTGGGTGTGGTTGCTTTTAGACAAGAAAACTGACTGTTTGTCGGCCGAGTGTGCAATTCAGCCTCACAGACCTCACATTGCTGACTTCCGAAAAAAAATAGATCACGCTTAGGATCGATCTCGACACTTGACACCATCCACTCCCAGTGATTCGCACGTTTTTCCTCCCCAACGCTACACAGACGCAATAAAGTTGCCGCCGCTTGCGTCGCGTCGGACTTCCATCGAAGCCATCTGTTGTTGGCAATACGGTGTCCAATCCCTGATGCTCTATCTGTTGTTGCCCCCCCCCAGTGATGATGTCAGTGTTTCATTCTCGCCCGCTGCTGCATTGAGGAGGAGCCCGATAAAGCGCAAGCGAAATATGACG
>JGI24158J21664_10007247_pt1 | contig 14726 bp, 8 predicted proteins | sample Ectturendosymbi3_FD_21664 | JGI IMG/M metagenome (IMG submission 21664) | reverse complement strand
TCAAGCATTGACCGGTCCACGGTTACAAAAGGGTTGGGGACTACTGCATTAGTGTAAATCTTTCAAACACTTGTTGTAGATATAAAAGATTGTTTGTGACACCCATAGCGTTCTCAGTTTGGTGTAGCTTCTGAAAAATAGGACCTATCTTTTTGGAGCTTCTTCAAACTTTTTGTGAATTAATGATAAAAGGCGATTTGAACTGTGGTGATTCCCTGAAAGATCGCATAGTTCGACCAACAAAAATGTCCATTTTTTTGGCCTAGAAAAGGTAACGACTTTTGTTTGATACCCAACAATTTTCGCAGAAAAACTGGGGTATTTAAGCAAGTGAAGACTTTTTGGTGCCCTCTTATTTGACTGCCCCCCCAAAACGCCTGGTCTGGATCCGCCACTGGTGTTAGATATTTATTACATGAAATTGTAATGATATTATTATTAGCAGCTATTCTGGTAGCATAATCATGCCTGTTGGTAATGTGAATGGTAGCAGGATATGTAGCCTGGAAAACAGCTGTGAACTATTTTCTACACAAACTTACCTAGATCGTATGCTGTTCATGTATTTGATTAATTTAAAGTAGCCTATTTTACATGTGTTATATAAATGGGAATGGCTATAACTTACCTCCGACTTTGCTTGGTCCCATCTTGGTGTGGAGCCAGCAGTGTTATCTGAGATTGCATTTGGCAAGGTATTTCGAGTCCTAAGGCTTCTGTCCCGGCCCACCCATCTTAGTAAAAGTGCGGGCATGAAAATAATAGTGACTGGGTGACTTGAATGAATGACTCGTCTCGAGTCACAATTTTTGGTGACTCGATTCGAGAAACGTTTTTTACCGAATGACTTGACTCTAGTCACAATCAATGACTCGAGTCAGAGTCATCTCACAAAACCTGCAAACACCTGATTGACAAACGCAGTTAGCTTGCACGCAAAGAACCGAGCGTTTTTGCTGCGGCGACGCATGATTAATGGCGCAAATTTTCTGTTTTGTGTCTCCTGGGGGTCATATGCTAGATTTTCAGAATCAGGTGTTCCACCTAACACTGAGGTAGAGCTTCAGCTTAGTTTTTGCTTTTCACTGAGGGGCTATCAGCGCACGATACCAGTGATGGAGTCTCAAGACTTGGTCTCGGTCTCGAGACGAGTCTGGAAACCCATTTTTGCGACTCTCGGTCTCAAAGACTACAAGCCTCGGTCACAGCCTATTGTCTTGAGATGAGACTTTGAATATTGCAAAGAAATGGCTTTGTAAAACTTTCATAACTCAACGAATTTCTTGTTTGTTGCATTTGCGGTTAAGAAACAACCATACAAGGTTGTAAAAATGCTAGAAATTCGAAAAAATTAAATTAGAAGTGATGGCATTTCAAAAAAATTTCAGCAAATTCCAGATATTTTGAAGTCTCGAGTCTCGGTCTCGAAGATTACGGTCTCGACTACATCACTGCAGATGCATTGGACACATTACCGTGGTTTTATGTAGTACTTACACATTGTGATCATGGAAGTCAGCTTCACACTTCTACTTGGGTCTTTTGCAGAGATGAACAGATTTATTTTTTTCCAATCAAAATTCAATCCAGCAATTTCTTTCAAAATCCATACAAGTCCGAAAACCAAATCTTGTTTGAATCCAAAGTCCTATCACCAGTGGCGTATGGTGGTCATTGGTGCTGGATGTCAGAGATGAACCTGGATTTGGATTCAAATCCACTGGATGTTCAGCTTTTCGACAGATTTGGATTGGATAATTTTTTCGAACTATTCGTAACTTTTTTAGTTCTGTAGAGAGAATAGTGCATTTCATGTGTACATTTGCTTCAGAGATGAACATGGACCTGGATTTAAATCCGGCAGATTTTTAGTTTACGATGGATTTGGATTTCATAAATTCTGCTTAACCAGATTTGGATTGAATTTGATAATCCTGTTTTGAACTTCTTCACAACTTTCAGTTCTGTTTCTTGAACTGCAGATCACTGCATTTTAATCTGTTAGTTTGCTTCAGTGGAATTTCTCACATTCGTCGAAAATGTACATCGTGTTTGTATTTGGACGTAGCATTGACATATTATCCAGTGATGTAAGGCAAAAGCCTGCTCTATTATGTAGCGTGTCATCCAGGGGCGGGTCCAGCCAGCAAGGTTAGGGCGGGGGCGATTTCAGTGATATTTGGTTGTCAAGTCTCATAACGGTTTCGCTGATGCAGGAGTAATAAAATATATACAGTACGTCACAACAATGATGTGATAAAACAATGGACGACAAAATGGCCTTATATCGCGAATGCTGTTTTCCGATTTGAAAAAATCATGGTGAATAAAGTAACTTACGTAAGTTTTAAGGAGGGGATCGCCCCCCCTGGATCCGCCCCTGGTGTCATCAAAGTTGAAGAATTCGTGTGACCTTCATCCCTTTTCTTGACCCATAATCGTTATAGTGCAGTGTTTTATATATGTGTAGCCTAGTGCTAATAATTCACTTGTGCTGTATGCTGCTTCTGGTAATTTGTTTGTCTGATTTGATGACTTACACTTTGTGAATGAGTTTTTTTATTGGATTTGATGCTAATGACGCTTACGTTGTAGTATTTAAAGTGTCCACCCTATGTGTAGGAACTGGCAAATTTTTCGGCTTGCGAAGTATTGTTGCCCGAATTTCCCCAAACTTGCCCGAAACGTTTTGTGCTACTTTTGCCTACAAATTCTCTCCCATAAAGATTATGAAGACCTGTTTTTGGTATGACCTCCAAAAACAAAAGTCTTAATGTGTTTGTCTCTAACGTTGGGCGCCATTTTTAAAAATCAAGCAACGTTAGCCGCCATTTTCCCTGAATTTTCAGGGATTGCCCGGATTTTTGACAAATCAAAACTTTTAGGGGTGCCTTTGCGCCCCCGCCTTCTACACCACTGGTGTCCACCATCAGAGTATTTTTAGCCAAAGACAGAGCTTAAGTTAACTTGAGTCTGTTTGCAAGGTATTTTTAGTAGTGTCTGGAGCTATTTTGGCTTTAGCAGAAAACGATTAGAATTTTGGATTTAAACGGGATTGAGATTTTAAAACTTTCACTTAATTGCATTTGGATTGGATTTTGAAATGAAACTGTCGGATTGGACTTGGATTTGAAAAACTTAAATGCGTTCATCTCTACTGCTTGTGCGCTGTTTGTGACGTCATAATATGACATCATATTAACGTTTCCAAACCATTTTTGCGAAATTTGTTGGCACAATATTATTCCACACACGCTCTCCTAATTCCTTGTTGTAATAATTTTGTATGTCATTATATTGACAAACCAGCTATCAGCGCTTCAAGATAGTATACCGGAGCAAAATACACTCAACACTATGACGGAGCAGTTCACAACTGCAAAAATATCAAGCTGCGCATTAAAACAGGAGAGTGAAATACACTTAGCCCCACGACAGCGCAGTTCACAACTACAAAAACATCAAATTGCACAAACGTCTCGTCGAATAAGAGCATTTCTGTGCTCGCACACGAGCACAGAACGTGTGCGACTGTGGGGTTGCGACTGGGCGGCGCAGAGGTGTGCATGGACTAGATTTGGGATTGTTTGGTTTCGGACTCCTACTACCTCCAATGGTATACGCAGTGAGTTTTTCTTTACTGCAGCCGGAGCAGGATTGGATTTGGATTTTGTGTTTGCTGTAAAAACGATACTTGTTGTTTGCATGATTTGTACTGTATTTACGCGGAGCCAAGCAAGAGCCGCATTGCTTGTGTAATGTTGGTGCTGGAGCGGTTTCGGATTGAAAATTTGCAAACTAGTGTTGGTTCCGGACTTAAACAAATCAGAGTCCGCACACCTCTAGTCTGCTGTGCGGTTGGAACGGCACACACCCAGAGTTGTCTGATCAAAACTTGCTAAACTATAAAAGAATTGGAAATGCCTATAAGTACCCATGAAAAATTTAATTTTTTTTATGTGGCTGAAACTACTGGGGGAACAGATACGGGCTTCTTTGAGCCGTTATGTTCAATCCAGCTGAACTGCCAAATAATGACAAAGCTCGAATGTGTTCCAGTGATGTGGTCGAGTCATATTTATCCAGTCACGAGTTGCTTTGTTCGCGTTTTAGATAGGGGTCGTTGGATTATAGAGGGTTGCTATAATGGGTCACGGTACAAAGAAGTTTGAAAACCACCGCCTCAGATAGTTCATTAACTTTAACTTACTGTTATGAGCATAAAAAGGAAGAACCAAAGAATGATGTTTGTCACAAACAGAAGCTGATGGGCAGTAGTTTTATCACCAATTCTGCAGAAAAAGTAAATTCCAATTGAGATAATTTGTCATCCAAAAGTTCGCAGCCTTTCATGCCAATATGACTGTTGGATGTTTCAAACAATCAAGTTGTTACAAATACAGTATACGTTTTCGTTTGACCCACCTGCAAAGACAATGACAGACGTTTTGACTAGGAAGTACATTTTTTCAAATCATGAACCTTTCAAACTCTATACTGGGTAGCCTACAATATACACATTTTATTGTTGTTTGTATCTGGGGCTTTTTCTCACGACAATTTGTACTTTTTCTAAGTTTAAAATAATTCGTCGCAGACTTTTAAAATTCGCACACAAGAGATCATTTTGTTAAATCGTTTTGAGGTGGGAAGCCTTGAGTTTGAGTTACGTTTTGACCACACACACACACACACGCACACACACTTTAACCTGTGGTAATTTAGAAAATAATAATTCAAATATAGCAAATATTGGACATCTCTAGCACTACAATAACTTAAAACCGGTTTTAAGCCACGCTGAATTAGTCGAAAGAAAATAATTAAGCTTAAAACAAGCATATTTCATCATTACTGAAATAAGTTTCATTTCAAATACATACAAGTGTTTGCCTCTGCCTGTATTACTCAAGTCATTTCGAAACGCAATTCTTGATTTTGATTAACACGTGTACTACGAACGTAGCCACTAATACGTATGACAATGGATAAATGCTTTCAGTCAGAATTTTTGCTATTCATGTTTCTCATGTACGTCCTGATGCGCTTTATATTCCGCACAGAATTTTCCGTTGTGCGTATATAAACAAATTGCTTTTTCCACAAAACGCACAGTCTGTGGATATTGCGCTGTGGCCCAATCTTTTTCTTTGTTTTCCTAAACAGGCGTTAAGGTGAACTTACCTAAAAATCATCAGCTTAACTAAATAACATCTATGCCTGCAGATAACCAACTTTCGTAATATGCCGCAATTCATGAAGCATGTTCTTTGAATCTAAGTTGTGAAATTTTATGTGTTAAGTTTTCGAACAATAATGGGCTTGTCAAGGATTTGATGTTTGCAAAATAGGTAGCTAGTGAATAGCAGAGATCCCAACCTGCAGCAGCAAGCATAATGAAATGACACTTTAGTTGTGTTATGACGTTTCTGCACGATTGGACGTGGTGGTGTGCGTCAAGAGCAATGATTCCTGATCTTTTCCCTTGTTCGCTCCCTGTTGAAATGATGAGCCAGCTCCCGAATTGATGAAAAGGAAAATTGCTTTTTTGTGTAAATGTAAAATAATCGTGTTTCTTTAATTTTTATTCACATGACTGATAGCAAAGCGTTACAAAGGCATAGATTACTTTCATATTAGCAACAACAAAAGTACGGGAAGACATGTTTGTGTTGTTATTGTACACGGTACGTTGTGAACCATTACGCTTCAGCAAGAAGATCAGTAACATTTTTCCTGTTGTTTTTTGTTTACGATGGCATCAAATCTTGGTGGCTTGATGATGAGGGCTGCTTGCATGTCGCGTCCGTTTGATCTCTGCATTTGACTTTCATGTGAAAGCAGACAGGGTAGTCCAGTTTTCTTTGTAAACCAAACCTGATGATACAACATCCTCGCTTTCAAAGAATCCGATTATTCACCTCTGCTTAGAGAACCGTTTTGCTCTGTTTTACGCTAAATTTGCACCTTGACAGAACCAAAATTTTAAAATATTGGCAAAGCAGAGAGATAGAAATGCATATTGCCGGGATGTATTTTTAAACAATAAACTCGAACCAGACAATTTTTTTCAAAGGATTTACTCAATAAAGTGCGGAGAATCGTCAGCAAGAAATACACTACGAAGCACTTCCGTCATCCACAAAGAAATTTAACTGCTCAATCAACCCTTTCCCCGTGTAATTTGAATTACCTTATTTTGCTATGGTATGAAAAGGACTTTTTACAGTTAATGGAAAGGCTTGAAAACGTTCAAGTTTCGGGAAAATGTAATGCACGAAAATAACAGTGGATCATGAGATTAATGCTCGAATGGTGCTTGATATTTTCCTCAATTTCTTTGCATCATGTTGCTAAAGATAAGAGCCAACTAGACTAATTATTCAAATTTGCTGTTGGCCACAAAAGTGTGTTTCATTTCATTGTACAGGTTTCGTTATAATTTGGAAGAAATTATGGAATGACAATTAATTATCTAAAGACGGGCTTTTGCAACATTTTCTTCAATTGAGAAAGCTCTCGCGGGCCACAAGAAAAGCTCGGCCCGCGCGCTGTATGTTGTGCAGGCCTGCATTAGAGGCTATGCTTAGTTTTTTTAGGTAGGTTGGACTCGGTTTAATAGATCCTCAACACATAGTGCCTGAGGCACGAATTTGCCAGCAGGACCACGGAAGTGATACTTGAACAAGTCCGTTGCTGGAGTCCTTTCCATGTTGAACTCTGCGACAGTGATTCCTCTCGCAGCAACATCAGGGGCAAACTTTGCTGAAGGATAAACTACCGAAGAAGTTCCAACAATGAGACACAAATCACAGTCTTTAATTAGCTTCTCCACTCTTGCCATCATGTGATCATCCAAAGTCTCTCCGAACCAAACGACATTGGGTCGCAGCAATCCACCACATTCTAAGCAGGTTGGGAGTTGGTCAATAGGAATCTTAGCGTCAGGATTGGTCGGATTAAGCTCTTCTCGGCCTCTTAATGATTCACATATGGGGCTGTCTCTGTTAGCTCTGATGTTACCGCATTCAGTGCATTTGGTTTTGAACAAACTGCCATGAAGTTCTATGACATTTTTAGAACCTGCTCGAGCATGAAAATCGTCGTTGTTCTGCGTAACAATTGCAACATTTTTCTCTTCGCCCTCCATTCTTTCCTCAAACAATGCCATGGCTTTGTGCACTCGATTCGGTGTTTTGGAACCAATTATTTCTCGCCGGTAATGGTAGTATTCCCAGACGAGCGATGGATTGTTATTAAAATATTCGAGCGTTGCCAAATCTTGTGCCTGCCAGCGACGCCATAAACCGCCCTGACCGCGAAAAGTTGGAACACCACTCTCAGCGCTGGCACCCGCACCAGTGAGAATTAATACGTTTTTCGCTTTGTTGACTTCTTGCTGGAAAGCTTCCAGGTCAGAGCTTACCATTGTTTCATTAATCATACTTTTCTACACGCGTTATAAGCATGTACTTTTGAAGTAAACGTAAAAATGATCAGGTAGCATGCAGTGTGTTCTAACTTTACGGAATGCATGAGTATAACAACTTTTAAAGACATTTTTCTTTTGAAAAACCTAAAGTGCGCAAATGACAAAAACCTGAAAACCGTTTTTGAAGAACATCAGATCTAAACAATGTAATACAAGTAGTATATCTTCAAAAAGGTTTTGGCTACGGTCATCATCTTTCTGACATATCTTCGTTTATGATCTCTGATCCCAATTGTGTGAGTTGAAGCTGATCATCAGTATGTTGCCACTTTTGCGTATGAGCTTGCCTGAAGCGGCGATTTGTATAAAACAGAAAAAAGAAAAAAGAAAGAAAAAAAAATTATTCGCGTTTCAGGGAACAGCAAAAAAATGACACGAAAAGCAGATTGAAAAAACACATAGCAAAGCAGTCCCGTCGCCACGGGGGGCCTTGGTGGGCTTAACCCCCCAAAAAAGTTTCAAGCCCTCCCAAATTTGAAATTTGAAACACTATAAATCAGCGGAGTTTTTGTTAAATATTCGGTTATCAAGTCCCCCTGCACAAATGTAAAGTCCCTCTATTCAAAACTTTCTCGCGACGGTTCTCTAGCAAAGTCAAAGTCATACAACCTTGTGAAATACTGTGATATCACGAGAGGCACTTCGGAGCTACTCAAACGCTGCGCATTATGCATCTTTCAGTAACGTGCATTGCAACGTGATAAGAACGGAGAGAAGATAGTATGATATATTGCATGCGCAAGTACAGCAAATCTTGCCGTGTACAGATTTTTAATAATTTCGCAATCGATCCAAAAGGTTTTTAGCAAAACAGACAAACCAATGAGCATAAAACCAGATTACATTTATTTCGTGTGGCAACGACCTCAAGAGCTGGTGCTCACAGGGTGACAGATATTAACACGTCCAAATCAACCTCCTCCCACCATATTTGTAGAAAGGCATCTAGACTGTCGTGCTAGACATAAATCCTATTGTTAAACATACGTCCTTAGGTGTCACAACCGTTTAAGGACGCGAAAGCCACTGCAGTGGTTTTTGAGCTGAATTTCGGCCATAACTCGGCGACCCATTGCGTTTGAAAGTCAATCAAGGCATCATGAAAAGCGAATTTTCGTCTAACGTCTTTTTTTAAAGCAAAACGTAATTGAGACCTCCCTGGGATGACGCACTGCCCCAAAAATGCCAACTAACCCACTTCAGGCGCCAACCAAAACTGCCCTGAGGCAATTCAAAATATTGCTTCTCACCAATGGTCAGGTTGCAACAGCTTGAAAGGAGATTGTATAATGAACAAATAGTCTCCAACAGAAAATGGTTCAGAGTTAATATTGCTTGGAACAGTCTTGTGTGCAATTACAATGCGTTTCTGCTTTACTGAAAGCAATAATGTTAGACTCGTTTTAGATTTTAACCTGAGATGGGTAACCGTCTCTTCATGGAGATTCTACCCTCGTAAAATCAATGCTTTAAAGTTAATCTCCAAGTTACATTTGAAAACCTCTGCACATGGCACCCTGCGACGACTTCCTGCGCAGTCTCGTCTTTGCATAACTAGGCCTGTGCTGTTTCAGCTTTTAACACGCTTCGTTCTGCGTTGACAGTGTTGTTGCCACATTGTGGAAAACATGTTTACTAGCATTTCACAACAATCCACTAATGTTTTGCGTGCTTCATACAAACTATCTTTACTGACTGCTAGGTCTAGTAAGCTTCATATGACTGGGAAAGATCTTGTTCTGCCTGCAGTAAACGTGGTTCACCACACAGTTTTACCTAAGCCATCTGACAAATCGTAAAAATTATTTCTCTCAGTAATAGCTCTGTGCAGAAAAGATTAGATGATATGACTGAAAACATTGAAGAAAGTTTGTTCAACATTCTTACAACAGCAGATTTTAACTTGCAGTTGGACGAGTCTGCTCTGGCAGGGGATGAATCTTTGCTCTTTGCTTATGTTTGTTTTGACAAAGATGAAAGCGTGGTTCAACAAGATTTGATCAAGGTTTTCAAAAATGTATCATATTTTTGTAAAGATTTTTCAATCAGCTGAATTTGTATCTGTATTGTATAAACTTAAGCAGCCGTCATAATCACATTTTTCAAGCTGTCAATTCGGAAAAAAAGCCGGTAAATGTTTTTTTTTCTAAAGCACTTTTGAGGATACAAAGGTTTGCGAGTCCACCATCTTAAAAAGATTTTTGCAACTAACGCTTCAAAAAATACAATCCGAACGTCAGCTTGACCATAACATTTGTATTTGTCCAACAAAGACAAGCAAGATTTCAATGAGAATTTTCACGTATGCAGTGGCTCGCCCCCTTTCATGCTAAATGTAAAACTGGGCCCCCTTTAGCTGACATTCTGATATTTAGTAGCCTATTCTTTTGGTTTTCAGTAGGTTGCTGTTTTTTTTGCGTATTTAGGGGTGTTTTCGATTTCTTAGCTAGTATGGGCATCCAGACATGCTTATTCACTTTCATTTCTTGACTTTTTTTTCTGAATGTTGGCTAGTGGCCTCCCAACGGAAGATAGTGCGCCCCTTTCATCTAAGTTTTTTACCCCATGGTGGCACAAACCTCTAGTTACGCCACTGCACGTATGGAGAATATTTCAGTGGAAGCTAATACCATACTTTTGTGAGACTTGAAACAATCAGTCTAGGTATGGGGAAGCGATTGACAGGCGGGAAATGTTTTCCCACTCTGGCAGCCACAGCAACTCAACCTAACCCTAACGTACTAGCCCGCCTCTCTTTGGGAATATCTACTAGGGGATGCGAAGTGTTATCTGCTGATGACTGGACAACTCAGCGATCCTGACGCTTGGCCGAGATCGTTTTGACGAAACACAAAAGGCGATTATGTGGAGAAACCACTCTGCTCCGTGTCATTCGCGGCAAAACAACGCGGTTCATGGTAACGTACGGGTCGTAATTCGAGTTTGTTGGACGTTAGTCACAGTTCCACAGGTTGTGATATAGTTTATTTTACCACTGCGCTTTGCCCATTCACTTGACCGCCTTTCTTACAACACGTGTACCTTTTTACGGACTTTTGTACCTCCCTTTGTAACGTTTACCATAGAGTAGACCAGGGGTGGCCAAGCTACGGTCTGCGGGCCGCATCCGCCCCGCTGACCAGTTTAATCTGGCCCGCCAAATACCTTGCACACTTTTTCAAGTACCGCGCTTCCTAACTGTTGACAGCAGTGCAACAGAATTTGCTGCTGCCTTTCTCTTGTTGACTTGTCTGCCGCAGCAGCACTTAGGAGCAAGCAGCGCTATAAAAGTGTAAACAAAATGATGTGATTTTATTGTTATTATTTTACTACAATACCTATTTTTGCATAAATCACGTAAATCGCACTGTATCCGCTCCTCCAGTAGCCAAACAGTTGCGAATTCGGGCTTTGGGTCAAAAAATTTGGTCAGCCCTGGAGTAGATCCGCTCTAGGCATGGAGGACATCTGTCAATCAACCGTTCGTCTGCACGACTTATCAAGGCCGCCTTTCCGTTTACGCATTTTCCTATCAGCTTTTTTGTTGCGTCACAGCCACGCCGCTCGTAGCTGTGGTTTTGTTGCTCTGCAATTGTCATAAGATAGTTTTTAGTTTTAGGGAAAGCATTTATTTAAGAACAGCCTATTTTCTGGTTTTACTTTGTCTGCTGAAGATTGTGTTTTGATTGGTTTATTGATTTGTTCATTTCAATCTCAAATTTGCTTGCTTTCTCTGCCTTTGGTTTAGCTCTTCAGCATTTGACGTGTAAGCATTGATTGCCAATTTCAGTAATGAGGATGCGTAGAGTTTTGTGAAATCGATTTTCTATTAAAACTAGATTGCAGTGATCTTTCGTATTTTGCAACTTATCACCAGAGTTGAAAGATGAAACCAAAATTTTGCGATTACTTTTGTTTCAAGCAAAACTCTCTTCAGAATAATAAATACACCCATACTTGCTTCCACCAACTTAGTTATTTACGACTTAGCTTGTAACACAGGCATTTCATTGCGTTTCAGCTTAATCAGCTGCCAGCTACTTGTCATTGGAAGTTAGCGAAATAATGTAAAGTAACTACTGCAATGTCGTGATTTCATTCTGAAATCTAATGGTTAAATAAGCTAATTTATTACCTCCGTTAACAATGCTTCATAAAGCCCATTTCAAAGAACACAGTTCGTGTGTAACTATTGAAAGCATTCGATAAATGCTTAGAAACCATCTAATTGCATTATAGCTAAGTCTCTCAATACCTATCGTGCTTTTATCTGTTATGACTTGCGTTTTATTCAGCTGGAAAAAACTTTGCAGCGTCGAAAATTTTATTTTTTTCACTTCTTTTTGACAATTCTCAGCAGTCCAACCTACTGTTTAACTGTCAGAGGAGCTGAACCGTAGCATAACCAGAGTGATCTGAGGCAAGCAATTGCAAGTCTACTTACTGTTTCCTGTATTGCGATATTCCATTTAGGTTCATCAGAGCTGTCCCCAGCCTGTTGGCAAAACTCTAAATTCGTCAGCAGAAATCGTGTTGACATAAAAGAACTGAGTTGGGATAATTGCATAAATCAAGGTTACTGCCATTAAATGCGAAAGTGTAGCAGAAGCCATATTCAGTTTAGGTCAGTGCTTCTCAGTCTTTTCGTTGAGGGGAGCCAAATCCAGACTTACGACTTTGTTAGCGAGCCGCACAAAAGAAAGTTTAACACAAGTAAATTGACAAGTTTTTTTTTATTGCAGAACGAAGGCTGTTACACAAAATATTAGAGATTTTATTGAAAGACTGCTGAGGACAGCACAAAGGGTGCAAGGAGCGGTATTCGGCTCCAAGTACAGTGGTTGAGAACCACTGATATAAGTTCATCAAAGCAGCCCCAGCCCATCGGCAGAAACTCTAAGTTCATCAGTATGAAATCGTGTTTACATAGAAAGATATAATATGGAATAACTGCCATAGTTACTGCCGATAAATACGAGACTCTAGCTGAATACTGAACTACCCAGGTAATTCAGCCAAGCACCTCTTAACACTTCCCCGGTCTTCACTTGGTGCTAATGAGAGGGTATCTATAGCGGTTCTCGTTTTCTTCGTAAATCATTGATTATGCAGAATTATCAAAGGTTCTTCGTGGGCAAGCTTGTTTGCTGCTAAGGCACATAATGAAACAATAAAACAATTACGTGTTTGGAGTTTTAATCGATTTCGTTGGCAAATTCACTGATTATTGTGTATACCTGTGCGTAACTGAAGAGAGGAACGAGTTGGAAAACTGACTCTGCGCAAATTTCCACGTACCTGTGGGCCTACATATCCACACATCAAAGCGTTCATTAGTTGCCGAAGCTTGAAACGTATCTGGCAACTTAATCTTGGCTTCAGCAAGCGCAGGGCTGAATAAATAAATTAACCGATCAGGAGATTACATTTGAAAACCCTGCATTGTCTGTTTTCTTCATTATATTATTTTGGCCATTATGGCTGCATGGACGAAAAAACATAAAACTGTATACGTTAACTTTTTGAGCACAGTCTAAGATCTTGCAACTTTTAAGCTTGCAGTCAGTTGTGAAAATTGTGAAATTAATACTTGGCGATTATTTGATTGGAAAGGCAAATGAATAGCATACTCAGAAAAATAAGAGACATATTCGAAAAAAATTTCTGGTTTGATCAAAGGGAAAATGGTCGATCTTTAAACACAATGATATAATCCGAACTGGACTTTATAAATGCTGAGAATTGCCACTATGACAGAAGGATTGCTTACCAGAGTCTTTTAGCGGCACGTTATTACCTCATCGCTAGAGCGCTTTATTCTGCTCCCCACACTGAAGCTCATACAATCGCCTGGTTTTGTGCACAACCCAAGCTCTACAGGTCTGAACATTGTTTTTGAAGCCAAGCATTTCCTACGATGTTGTGTGCAAGTGTTTTCTATCTATAGCCTCCGTTTCTTTAGAAATCATAGCTCAAAAACAAGCTGCTATTCAACCAAAAATATTGTCATGTAAGCTTCAGTTAGAACCATCTGCACTCACTGTCCTGCCTGCAAAACGTTGTCGTAACAAGTGGCGGTGTTGCAAAGAAAAACATCGGTAGCGGTATTTGACATAAGTGGATGTAAAGGTTCGCTGTAGAACCCAATCCATGGGCGTCGGAAGGGGGGCAGGGGGGCCTTGCCCCCCTTGATTTTGAAATTAATAGCAAAAAAGGTTATTTTTTTGAATTTCGAGGGGTAAAACCAAATTTCACCACTTTTGGCCCCCTCCTGGAAAAAAATTTGGGAAAATCCCCTCCTGGCACCCCCTTGCAAAAAATCCTTCCGACGTCCATGACCCAATTCGAATTGATAATTCGGATTGAAAAAATTGCTTCCACCAAAGGTATTCCAAAAGAGTTGAATAACTGTAAAGCAACTGCCTTAAACCAGAAAAAATATCAATTAAAGTGGTTATCACAATTAATCCAATGTTATTTCATTTACCTATCTCACCACTTAAGCTGTAGGTGCACAAGTAAGCTTTGGGCATATTATCCAAAAGAAAAAACGATGTTTTTCAAATTATCCTGGACTCAAAAAAGACGGTGCAGAGATTGCTTTGTCAAAAAGTATTTTGGATTTTCTAATGCCTTATTAACCCAATCAGACTTTTGCTGTAGTTCCTCTCACTGCAGTAAAGGCATACCCGCGCTTCGGTAATGAGGTTCGGTATGCGACATCTGAGGTTACAACAGTAAGAACGTGATTTCAAGCGGAAAGTTGTGGTGTTGCGTTACGTGCTGCGTTTTGGAAAACCTTGTATCAAAACGTCACTGAACGCTGAGTACAAAACGGTTCATTGTTTGGGCCAACTTGTCTTGACTCCAACACTAACATCAGCCAGCAAGGGGTTGTCGCTGTCAGTGAAGCACTTCAGAAATAACAACAAACGCCTGACACAGCAAATGTACTTAATTAAACATTTTCTCGACCTTCTCAACAACCTTCTGTGAAAGTCACGAAAACCGATGGAAGAGCACCCAGTATCGCGAAAAGCTGCCTGCAACGAAGGCAAAGTCCGGTTTTATCATATAGATTGATGTTTGCCTGCCAATAGAAATATTCAGACAGTTGTTTATCTATATTATAGGGATTGATGTTTGTCTTCCAATAGAAATATTCAGACAGCTGTTTAGCTATACTACATGGATTGATGTTTGTCTGCCAATAGACATATTCAGACAGCTGTTT
>JGI24158J21664_10007246_pt1 | contig 14726 bp, 10 predicted proteins | sample Ectturendosymbi3_FD_21664 | JGI IMG/M metagenome (IMG submission 21664) | reverse complement strand
GACGTTTTTGGAAGCAGTCGCAAAGGTGTATTTTGTAAGTGATTTAGGTGCACTTGGCGTTCTTCCATTAGAAATACTAACAGCATCACAAGTTTTATTGTCAGTTAAAAGAATTCGGCATCCGCAAGCATGGCAATCAAACAGCCCAGTTTATTGAAGTACACTGTAGGCCTACTTGTTTTACTGTTATTGACTAAGAATCACTGATAAATTCGTTTGACTGTTACTCTATTTTTTGATTGTCATAAGCAGTAATAAAATAACAGATTTATTTGGTAAAACTTGCATATTCCGTACTCAAAAATATTATTAAAACAACAGTATGTTGTGTGTACTGAATAAACTATCAAATATGAGTGCAAAATCAATTTGAAGGCGCCAACTGCTTCGTTCAGTTGATAGCTCAAGTAACAACTTACTTTAGTCATTTTTCCCCACCCCAAATCGAAATGTTAGCTGGTTGCAACCTTAAAATCATGTAATTGTAATGTTAGAGAGAAGTAATTGCAAGTGTTATAGTATTTGACCATTTACATCGTCAGTGCACATGTTATTGAAAAATATCATTGACACAAGCATTCAAACAAACATTCTAAACACACTTTCCCTGCACTTCCACTTGCACCACCCGTTGGACCTAATGATGATGGTGGTCATGGATGGTTGCATACGGTACTTGCCAGTGACATCAATCTCGACACAAATCACAACAATAATATCGAACTCTGTCATGCCTACTCTCGCTCACTATCAGCTACTTGATTATACTGCTGACTACCATATATCTGTCTTGTAGCCTGACTCTAAACGCCTTTTACACACTAACTGCTGTGAGCTGGAACGCTGTCCTTGAACAAAAGGTTCGAGTGAAACGACTGCTTGCTGGCTTTCCACCAACTGCGGACTCAACGAAACGAGAAATCACTTTTGCCGTCGGTACTTTCCCTCTTACGTTCCAGACGCGCGTTTGCACATATCACGTGAGTAACCAAACATTCACCTACCACCTAGTGTCGCACTGTTTGTCTTGATCGGCAGGATTCTGTGTACAAAGAAAGCGGACAAATTTTCGAATTTCAGTACTGAGAGTCAAATAAACGAAAATTACACATGCTGCTGACAAATCATCTCATACGTTTGTTTCTAGATTTTGCAGCATAATTATTTTTTTCAAACTTTAAAGTAAAGGTACAAGAGACCTGACACCAAAACTACACAGAAAACGACAATGATCATGACAGAATACGTACGGCAAGGTCACACGAAAACAGCCCGTACAGGTGGCACAAGGAAAAAAGTGGGAATACGGGCAGAGCGTAACGAACGCACAAGCCGTAACAAAATGTGGCGCATTCATACGAAACGGCGAAAATGAGTTATATCAAGGCCACACGGTGACAGTAATGAGAAATTGTATGCAGTGTGGCGAAGGGGAAGGATTTCTGGTGGTTGACATGTTGGGGAACGGAAGTGAAAAGTGTGTGGGTCATGTGGTGACAAAGAAAATAGGAGAATGGTGTGGAGAAAGAGGAGAACGAGTTGCGTGAGTATTGGGCGGACAAAACGTAATCCAGTGAAGAACAGTGTACAGTGTCAGTGCGGTGATGAAACTAACGGCAATGCCATAGTAAAGGAGCTGGGAAGGCGGTTGCCAAAACCCATGATCGATGATGGAAAAAAAATTCGGCAGCACCGAGGAAGTTCCTCTGGGAAGTGCTGCACTTGCGACGGATTCGAACTGTGGTTCGGGATGTGGCCGGAAACAAAGCGAGGTGAGTCGCATGGGCGCAGAATGCGAGCCACACGAATACTGAGGCGGTTGCCTGCGAAAATCTGCGTAGAATTTGCAACGGTAAATGAAGTGCATTGGAAGAGCTCGTAAGGGACTGCCATGTAAAAAGGCAAAACGCTCCGAGTGCAGCTGAGGGGTCATTCGCCTGCAAGTGATCTTAGGGATGGATTGGGGTTGCAAGGTCAGGCTCCAGGAAGGACGCGAGTTAAATCTAGTACGCATTCATGACACGCAGCGAGGGTGAACGACGTGTTTTCATGCAGTACTGCAGAATGTCGAGCATAGCACATGAGTGTTTCGAGTAAAAACAGTTCAGTGTAGAACAGCAGACAAGAGGAGTGAGCAAGAAAAGAGGCATCATAGGTGAAGAACCGTATCTTCTGAACATTGAGAAGACGGAGAATTCAACTGGCAACGAAGGGAAGAGCAGGGTAACGAGGGGCAAGGGTTGGTGGAAAGAATGACAAGAGTTGAGAAGACGGTTGATGTGGGGTATTGCGCTGTCTGAAACCGTGGCGAAAAAGTGACCTGGACAAGAGAACAAAATGCTCAGTGGCATACATTGAGAATAAAACGGCAAGAAAACAGGAGCAAACAAGATATGTACAGAATGAGCAATGATAGTGTGTGGAAGAGATCGGGAGAGCGCCGAAGGCCACTCCTTGTGCGTGTAGCTTTAGAAAAGGACTGATGGGCAGGGTCGGTAGTGATTATGTTGGCTAGTTTGGCACCAGTGGACGTGTCCGCATGTGAGAGCAGTGAGGGTGAAAGACGGTGCAGAGGCTTGGTGTTGGTGAAACCACTGAAGAAAACTTTCCGCAAAGGTCTGCACTTTTTTTGAACCTGCCACAGGAAGAGACATAGAGTGCACTGAGACGGAGAGTGTTTCCGTGTCGTGCATCCGTAGGTGCGTTAGAGTTGGCTGCACGGTGAATGTCATGCTCAGTGCGGTCATGAGAGATTAATCGACTGACGTGGAGACAGCTGCCAGTGCAGGTATGTTGCATGGGATGGTCTTGGAAATGTTAGCAGTGGTGGTGATGAGCGGAGAGATGTCATGTGGAATACTGCTGGTTTGAAGTACGTTGCTGTTACCCTCTCTGAGACATGGTGAGCTTACAGTGACAGTGTGAAGTGAGAGCGAAGCTGTGGTAGGCGGAATACCACTGGTTGATAACGCTAAACCAGACCACGTATGGCTCGACTGCAAAGGATGACAGAGCGTGGGAAACAAAGGCATAGGCGTACGGGAAGGCATTTTACTGGGGGGAGCGGAAAAAATTTTCCCTTCGCCTGTAACGTCAATTCGCCTATAATGTTACATTTTGTTCGGTCCCGATGGCATCTTTTACATACATTTCAATTCGTTTATAACGTCAATTCGGCAATGACGTTTTTTATGCAATCCCTAGAGGTGCCGTTGTAGGTAAATTCTGTCGTTACCTTGCTTGTTAACTAAGGGGACGAAGCTCCTTGCGTGCTGTGTTCTCCCAGACAAAAAACTTTACGGTAATTGCCTTTGCTGATGCAAATATGTACGCGACTTCGATGGCGCAAGGCACTGGTTAAAAGCGACGGTTCCTGATCGAAGGGTCTGACTCCCTACGAGGGGCGGATTAAGGTTGTGTGGGCCCCTGGCTGAAACTTAGCAAGGGACCCTTTCTATATATATGAAACTGTCGTTAACAGGGAAAAAGTAAATGAACGAACTGAAGTATTTGTATTACTGAAACAAAAAAAACTTGAGCAAAAAAAACGAACGGTTAACTAATATGGACGTCACAATATGAACGAAATTCATCGATTTCAAGTCTCCATTTCTTGTTGGAGAGTTAAAACCATATCGATAAATGTTCACAAAACACCGGTGGAATACAGTATTTTGAATACACAGTGGCACCCCGTCGACGACCACCGCGCTATCACGACCGCTTCAACGCGGTTTTTCCTATGCTAATGCATTATCTTTCCTTTCACTAACGCGACCACTCCGGTATCCAGACCGCGACCACAGTCCAGCTGTTACAAAACTGCTAATCGAACACCGCGTAACATATTTTATCGGTATCCTCACGCTGGAAAACTGGTAACCTGTCAGCAGCAATTCGCTCAGGTGCATCGTATTGTCCTGAAGCATCGTAGATACAGGGATGTAAGCGTGCGTGCAAGCGCAGTTAGCGCCAATGTGACGCAACAAACTCATACTGTAAACCAAGGGTCTCAAACTCTAATCGCTCCGTGGGCCACATGAGTACTTACAAGTTAACCGGCGGGCCGCATTATGACGCTGACGCAACAATAGCGGTACCTGAACTTAATTTTACATCTTATTTCCTGCGAAAGGTATCATGAATTATAGGCAAATCATTTCTAGCCGTCTCTACGTTCGTGTTAATCAATTTTAGCCGTCTAAGGAACTTGTTCACTCGCTAGCTGGGCACTTTTAAACACCGGTGAACAAACTAACGCAAATGTTATTCATTTCATTCATTTTCATGCTCGTTTTTCCCCTAGGGAGGGTTGCGTAGGCAATATCCATAGAACTTGGAAAACTTCACGGTCAACAGCAATTTCAGATAGTTCTGCTTGCTCCACACCAAGACGGGACCAAGCAAGGTCGGAGATGCAGTTACTCTCCACCTTCCCTTGGACGACATTTGGGCCGCTTTCCCGTGGGTTTAGCCAGCAGGATTCACCAGTCTTTCGTTGGGCATTCTTGACACATGGCCGAACTAACGTAGTTGTATTCTCTCAATTAGGAGAAGTGGTTCGACATTCAGGGCACTGCGAATTTCACAGCTGCGCACTTTGTCGCGAAGTGTCACACCAGGGGCGTAACGAGGGGGACACAATGCCCCGGACGCCGAAAAGTCGCAAAGAGTAGCAAGTTTTTCTTTAATGCAGGACAATTAATCCTAAAATAGCTTAGGTCCAAATATGGAGGCGCCAAACTTCTTTCTTGCACCGGGCGCAATCTAACCTCGGTGCGCCCTTTTGTCACACCGTGGACTCTTCGCAAAAATCCCATCTTTGGTGCTTGCACCGGAGTTAACATTCTGTTGTGGTTAAAATAACCCCAACATTACCTTCAAGACAAAGACAACTATGTGCGGCGAAAAAGTACTCCTCTGACAATTCGGAAAGAACTGAAGAAAATAACTGTCTGGACTGTTTGCAACACAGCACTGAAATGTTGTAGAAAACCTTATGCGTGCATGAACTTATTAACCTTTTCCATTACTAACTGTTGTTGTTGTATACCACGGGGTAGAAGCCACCATAAACTAGGAACCCTAGTTAGGGATTAAAAGCCTTGTCATGAAATAAAACTAAGACAGATATTGAAAACTGTAAAGCGATACACCCACGAAGCAATGCAAAAGCAATAACGAAGATTAAACAAAGGCCGAAACCAATCAAGGAATATAGAGGTCTGGGGACAACCAACGAAAGGGGAGACTCAGCAAAGAAATGAATTATTTACAAGCCTTCCGACAAGAATGAGAAACCTATGAAATGTTGTTCCCATGACATACAGGAAAAAGAGCGCACCTGTCGTATAGACACGTGCAGCATTAGCTGTCGTGTTTACGAAAGCAGGCGTTGTGCTAACTCGCCTAAAACACCATATAAAGCAAAGATGGGAGTTTCTCCCAAGTGTGGTGTGTATGCATTGAAACCTTTCTCAAGAGTCGTACTTGAAGTATAACTATCATATGATGTCATACCCAGTGTATGTGTTTCGCATTGACTCATATCGCTTAAAATAGAAAGCCACTCAAAAGGAAAGGCAAACCTTCTCCCAAGGGAGAGGAGTGAAACCTTCAGGTCAAAAAGCCACTCAAAAAGAGAATAGAAAGCTTCTCCTGCAACAAGGGAGTGGGGAGTTAATGATCAAAAGGTCACCCATAAAGAAACCAAGTCACATGATTATTTTGGAGAACAGGGCAAAAAGCCACCCAAAAAGAAAGTAGGGATGAAGTGAGAAGGAAGGGTCACAAGATTTTTGCAATAATAAACAAACCAAGAAATAGCGTTTCGACCAGGTTCGGAATTGTCTTTAAATTTTTAGGCCCAAGGACAGACAGTCAGTTGAGATTCCTCAACCGAAGGGCGAACTTGGGGGGCCTGGCAAATTCGTGAACCAGGACCGCCTTGTAGCCAACGCTCAAGGGAGCTTTAGTCTGAAATTTCTCGGGCCTTCCAGGCACGAAGGTCTCCGAGCGGTTTGACAAAGGTTGACTTTAGTTAGGGATGTATGCTGATATTATAGTCAGAATCTGTCAGAAAGCTCCGTAAATTGATGAAGTAACTAAGTTCTGTCAAAATTTTACTTAACTTTGAACTTTGAAAATATTCTGACATGTCAGATTTAAATAGGGAATAGAGTCCTGTCAAAATTTTCTGTGATTTCGGACTTTAACAAAAATTAAGGAATTTTAAAGTAAAAAAGGAAACAAAGTTCTGGCCAAATTTTTCATGATTTTGTACTTAGAAAAATCCCAGACAATGGGGGGGTCATTACTATAGGATCATGTTCATGTGTTTACCCTCATATAGTTCTTGTCGTGTGTTCGTACTTGGATGTGTAATAAACCTGTATCCCCGCATAAATGGGTATAACGGTCCTGTCATCAGCAGCTAGGGTTGGTGACATTGACTATTTGCCTTAGTGTAGTAGTCGCTTATGGGACCAGCCTCGAGAACCCTGTCTAGTAAAAGTATAAGATAAACGTTAACATTAACAAAGCGTTTAGCATAACTTGTTTTTGCACCGAGACTCTCGTGGACGGGTACTCTGAGCTAGGTTATCGGGTCCAGCGGGAGCCGTCGGCCGCAAAAATTCTTTCGGTCATTACCCAAGACTCGTAGCCATAGGTAAGGATCGGAACGAAAATCGATTTGAAAGCTGACAGCTGTCGGTGTTTGAAAGCTGCCGTTTTGTGGCCACGGAGCGAAAGCTCACGCAGAATTGCGTTAGCCTTACCAACCCGTGTATCAACCTCCTGGCGCTCCACCTTCCGTCACACGTAAATACCACCCCTAAGTACTTGAACTTCTCCACCTGCTGCAGTGTATTGCTGCTCACTTGCCCCATACACTGCCATGGGTTTGTAGAGAGACACACAGTAGTCAGTGGCGTAACTAGAGGTTTGAGCCAGGGGGGGGGCAAACTTTGCTGAAGGGAGCCCATTGGCCACCGTTTGGGAATGCAGTAATTAGTTCCCGAAAATTCGCATACATTACATATATATGGGCTTTAGTCTTCGCATGTTCGCGCCACATATGTGGGTGTAAGTCTTCATGCACACCTGGCTCGTGCCGAATCGCACATTCAACAACATGCTAACCGAGAGGTTGCAACAAAGGATACTTGAATAACACAAAAGTGGTTGTTTATTTCACAGTACAAAGCAGATGTTACATTATAAACATAAACAACACAGGCATAGGCGTTCACAGAAAATTTTCCATTGATCGGCAAATTCGTCATTTCGCTTGCACATTTCAGGCTGCTGACGATACAATGAAAATGGGCGTTCACATAACACTTTACCCTTTCTACACCACAAAGAAAATGACCCAGCATGTTACGGCAACAGTCCCAAAAATGCGCTTCGTAGGCAGCAAGGTTTCTTTTCACATCGTATAAAAGTACGCGACTTACAGCAATCAGCAGTCATTGTCTCGCTGCATTACGTGCCACAGATGTCTTCAACAATCACATGCGGCTAAACGCCTACAACAGCAACTTGAAGTGAACCTTTGTTCAGGGCCGGATTAAGGGGGGGACAACGAGGGCAATTGCCCCGGGGCCCCATTGCAAGGTGGGTCCCCGTGATGAAATTTATTTGTTTCAAATAAAATACTCGTTTAAAAAATTTTGTGATTCAGAGGCGATACAAGAATACAACTCTATATTATATTCCTTTGTTGCGTTAAGTATCAGGGGCCCCCAACAGCAACTGATTTCTCTACAACAGGAGTGTCAAACTCATTTTCACTGAGGGCCATATCAACATTATATTTGTCCTGAAAGGACCAGTTGTAACAGACCACAATGATCTATGCTACGCTAATGCTTAAAGAGCGTCTCTGTGACGGAATAATGGTTATTTTGCAGTGAAAAGTGCCTTAAAAATGAATACCTTTTCAAAAAGAGAGGCGAAAGGTCAGCAAGATAACTAAAATAGCAAAATTACAGTATGGCAAAGAACGTCGTTCGCCTTTGTAAACAGGTATAAACCACTACAGTTCCAAAAAAATAAGCACGCTGAGGCTTAAAATTTAAGCTTCGGGGGCCACATAAAAAGACGTGGCGGGCCACATTTGGCCTGCAGTCCACCAGTTTTGACACATGTGCTCTGCAAGTTTGACTGTCTGCCAGTTTTAGTAATCGCTACTGAATAGCCTATAAGTATTTTCGGTTTTGTTCAATGCAAATATATTTGATTTCGCTGGCACCTTTTTCCTAATAATCGTTCTTTTGTCATGGGTATGACTCTCTACTCGTGCATCACGCCTGTTGCACAAATGTCACGAAAACGTTGCTATTTGCATGTTAAAGCTGGAGGTTGCTGACTGCTGTTTAGTATCAATCAATGTTGCCACTGGGGTCAGTCTCTTTAACATCAGATTGCTGCTTTTTTAACATCAGATAACATCAAATTTTTACTCTACAGGTTCATAAAAGCTAAATCAGGGGTGGGCAACTAATTAGGGTCGTGGGCCATTTCGAGAAGGCCACATTTTGGCGGAGGGCCGTGTGTCCTTAGTGAAATAGAAGCATGTTTCTGTCAAGCTAGCCTAAGCAGTCAACACTAACATTTGTTGTGATAAGGTGGAGGAAGTTTCAGATTTGAAGATATTTTCTGAATGCTTCCGCGGGCCACTTGAAACGCTGTGGCGGGCCACATTTGGCCCTCAAGCCGCTATTTACCCACCCATGAGCAAAATGCTTCTATTAACAAACCTAACAAAGCGCGAGTACCCTCGTTGAATCCGAAACAGAGCGAAATATCGCCATTAAATGGAGAAGTCGTTTATAATAATAGTAAAATGTTAGTCTCAACACAGCGAAGAGAACTTCTTTAGTTTGAAACGATAACCAAACACACATTCTGGTGAGAAATTGATGAAAGGAACTTAAAAACAATGAATCGAACTGATTTTCGTCCTAAAATGAGAGGAAATGTTGAAAACAAAATCAACAACCCAGTCAACATCAGATTTGTCGACAAAACATCAGACATCAGAAATTAATCTGAGAATATCACATTTGATGTCATGTTAATATATCAGAAGTGGCAACACTGGCGTCAATGACCCCAAACCTCTGGTGCAGTCTCGAGGTAGCCGCAGCCGAACTGCACCTTTGTTTCATCGTAAAGATTAACGTGTGGTGGAAACGCACTTTTCTTCCGATGGTTACTATCGTTGTGTTACATCATAAATATATGAAGCTATTCAAGCTACAGTATTTACACCACATGATTTGCATGGTCCGCCAGAAAAGGTTTTAATCAGTCGATTCGTAGAACGAAAGGGCAGAAAGCGAGATTGCAGTGTTTAGCTTGCGAGATGCCGAAATCTGTAATGCCATCAGACGTTATTAAAAGCGCAAAGAAGAAAAAGCCCAAGGATCTGGCAGTGTTAGCTAAAACGCCGCGACCGAAACGTTTTTTTCTAGCAAAACTTTCAAGCAGCAACGCTAAAGCAGTGGCGTTGACTAGAGCACCTGAAAATGAAAATCAAGACATTAGCTTGGAAACAACTTTCACACTCAGCCTGGCTGGCCATGCTGACATGTTCTTATTCCGGTGTTTTTGTTTGTAATCTCTGGTTTCTACTTATTGTTCGGGTGAATGTTGTTTCTTGCCGAATCACTCTCTAGCCAGTGAAATATTTTTTCTTAGTAAAAATACACTCTAGTATTTACTTCTCCCAGCTAACTACATGTGCATTTGAGTAAGCACATTCTCGCCTACCATAAAAAACAAACGGGAATCTTGCGAATCAGAGAAAACACAACTTTCACAAACGATGACGTCGTGAATTACGCAATATGGGCCCTCCAGTAAAAATTGCCCCGGGCCCCCCTACCCTTTAATCCGGCTCTGCCTTTGTTGCCATGTCGCTGTACGCAATGAAGGCCAATTTTAGAACTATCCGCAACCAAGTTTCGCAACCTCCCTCTGCAGGCAATGTAGCGGACATGAGTGATCTGCAAGCTCAAAATTGCATGACACTACAACAGTGAACCCGGTTCTTGCGCAGTGTGAGTGTCAATATCAGAAAACAAAACTGTCATTGCAATAATTTAGTGAATATGCTGCTGAGCAGTTTTTTCAGAAATTTTTGGTTGTTAGTTCCAGTTTCCAGGTGGTGGCAAATTCCCATTTTGTCCTGCCTGCGGACACCCATGAACACAGGGGAATACCATGCACTGAAACAGCGCACCAGTTATACCTACTTCCACTTATCATCAAAGAGTAATCCGGCAATGGGAAGAAATGAAGACATTTTAATGTCAGGTTCTGAAGTAAAGGGCTAAAAATGTCGGATGGGATGCTCAGTGGTGCACAAAAGCATGTAAATTGTTTTGGTCAATGCATCAAATGTTTTTGCGAGATATTTTTAACATGAGGTGGATAACCGTTTGTCTTCATTTAATTTGAAGCACGATTTGACGCTTGGCATTAATTATAAAATCAATTTAATTACGTATTTTGCTTGCGCATATCCTCAACATGGCGGGGGTAAAGGAGTAATGCAACTAAACACTGACTGCTTTTTCAAGATATTAATTCAAACTGTGGAACTGCGTTGAGCATATACTAGTCATAAATGTGAACTTTTCGGTTACAGCTACCTGTGTTTTTTATTTGAGTTGATCCGTAAACTGAAAATCTCCGTGGACATTTAATTGTCGAAATTCAGGTCTACGGCGTTAGATATTTCCTAGGTTAATACATGTGACCTTTTAAATTATATCATTTTTGACGAAATATTCAATAAATTTGCAGCAGCAAAGGCAAGAAAACTTTGTCTTTGAAGTTGGATAATTACTAGTGAAGCATTAGACTTTTTCAGCTAAATTGTTGTTAGTAGGTGTGATGGAAGCTGCAAAACATTCCGTCGGCTCTCTGGACTTTGCAGAAGAACTTTGAAATTGCTGTTGTGCTTTCTCTATACGTTTTTGAGCACAAGATTTCATAGTTACTCATACTTCGTATATTTATGTTGCACATATTCGTATTTCGTTGTCAAAACTGCAATCTGTACTGCATAATCAACATTATAAAGATCCAGAACGGTCGCCAGAAAGTTTTCAATATTTTGATCAAGGTATCAAATGTTTTTACGAGGGCTTTACGTTTGTTCAGGGGGGCTTGACATTCTGAAATTTCATAAAAACTCCACCGATTTATAGTGCTTCATAATTCAATTTCGGGGGCTTGGACGCTTTGTTTGGGGGTCTAAGCCCCCAAAAGCCCCCGGTGGCGACAGGACTGCAAAGATCACTAAGTAAAGATCACTTAAAGCAGGGGTGGGCAAATAGCGGCCAAATGTGGCCCGCCACAGCGTTTTCAGTGGCCCGCAGAAGCATTCAGGAAAATCTTCAATTCTGAAATTTCCTTCAACTTCTCATAGCACATATTAGTGCTGAGGCTATAAATCGAGACTTGCTTCCACTCCCATAAGAATTCGGAAGGTACAGCCCTCCGCCAAACGCGACCTTCTCAAAGTGGCCCCCAAACAACAAAAATAATTGCCCACCCCTGACTTAAAGAGATAAGACACACACCAAAATTTTTGATTGATAACGTTAGTGCCAAACTGCCATGTAGAGCGTTCGCAATTCTCAGAAAAAGTTGAGAAATGATAATGAATCCGGATGTGGGTGTTTATCAGACGACTCCTGACAATAATTGCATATTGCTCAATTAACCAGCGGTTCCAAAACTTTTTCGAGCGTGACTGAAATCTGAGTTTGGTGAACATCTTGCTACCCAAGCCTCAAACAGTGTATGTTAACATGACAAAAATGTTGACTGTATGGATGATTTTTGGCAGCAGGTTGCTAAGTTCGTTTTCAATGTCAGCATTCTACTCTTTCCTCAAGTGCCTACGATACACTGCACACAGACACAGACAAATTCGAAAAATTACAACTCAGGTTTAGGGTTATGATCGCCTCGGCTCTACCTATTTTCTGACCCTCAGCGAAATCGCAACCCTTGTTTGGGTCGCGACCCATACTGTGGGCTTAATTGCATACTTCACTTCAAGGTGTAAAGCGCACTGCGCAGACGAAAGCCGCGGTACCCGCTGGGCTGGCCAGAAAAACGAAGTTATCACCTTCAGGCGAGATGCTAAAATCAACACCGCTGGTTCAACTTTCAGCAGTGAATCGCATACAGCTTTGATATAATTGGCTTTGCAAAACAAAAAAGAAAGTTGTTGTGTCACTACACAACTTTCCCTGTATTCTACCCTCAAGGTCACTGCCTAATCTCAAGTAAATGTACATGACAGCTTTCAGACATAAACTTATTCACAACTCTACCACACAGTCCAAAACAAGTAAAATGGCCGCAAATGACGGCAACGTTCCACACCTACGGGCGATTATTACATCACACACAGCATGCACGTTCAAGATGATGTACTGTACAATGCACGCCGCTGCACTGCAACAACTCTGAATATACGATTCATTTGATGATTGTTGGTTTGCTATGCACTGCACTATTTCATTATTTAAAATGTCAAGACCGACGGATTTCCAAAAATTGTAGAAGCACTTTCATATTCTGCGGTTCATAAAATCTCTGAGGGGGGCCCATTTTTTACATTTAATTAGCTTGCCAAGGGGGGCGGCGCGCACCCCTGCCCCCCCGTCAGTTACGCTACTAACAGTAGTACCTCGGTAGTAGGCCTATTTAGCAGGGGTGAAAAAAACGTTTTTTTGGGTTTAATAAAAAGAAACAAGATTTTGTTCTTTTTTCAAAGAAAACATAAAAACCCCATTCTGGATTGTTTTCATTCCATCATGCAGTATCACTATTTTCAGAATTACACAATAACAACTTGTTATACCTATTATGGAATTCAAAATTGAGGGCAAGGAAATGTACCCCATCTTCATTTTCGCAATGTGTTGTTGGTCAGTTCACTCCTAAATGGTACGGCTTGGAAAACATGCGCACAGCAAACAAAAAAAAACACTCCCACACAAACTCTGCAGTTTCACGTCAAGTTTACGTGCATGCCCTGCTAGTTCAGCATCTATAGAGTGTATTTGTTCAATATATGATTTGGTATGTTCCAAAATCAGAAAAAGTTTAGATGTAGAGAAGGCAGAAAAATTGGTTAAAGTATACCGATTGTGCAGAACTGAAGAAGATAACCATTAGAATTTACTCTAACTGTTCGATTTACTCTTCTCTTTTTTTCAGGTCCTTAAATTTCGTTGCTGCTTGTTTTGTTTGATTTAAAAAAAATTACAGATAGCTGCACAAGTGTCCTGCTTATTTTATTTGTTACTTCTTGATAGATTTTTCAAAGGAAAAGTAGAGCGGGTTTTTGGTGGGTTTTATTTTTTTTTAAGCGTTTTTTTAAAAAAACGCGGGTGGTTTTTTGGGTCGAGTTTTTTTTAAACAACCATGAAATTTGCGCTAATTTTCATTCCGGCTCGGTGTCACGCAGCAGAAAACCGATCGAGTGCATGCTGAAGACTGTTGAGATGCTAGCAGTACCAAACCGTCTAAGTAAACGGTTCATCTTGCAGCTCCCGACTGTGACACCCTCGTCGACTCGGCTGTGACTGTCTATCCAATTCATGTACATCAGTGGTTCTTAACCCCGGTTCTGAGGGCCGCATTCGGCTCCCATGCACCCTTTGTGTGGCTCTCAGCAGTCTTTCAATAAAGCGTCTAATATTTTGTGAAATAGACTTCGTTCTGCTGTAAAAAAACGTGTAAATTGAATTGTGTTAAAAAAAATTTAGTGAGGCTATCCAACAAAATCGTAGGTTTGAATTTGGCTCTCTTCAGCGAAAAAGTTGAGAACTACTGATGTTAACTATGAAAAGGAGCGGTGACAACACACACCCTTGACGGAGTCAAACACCAACGGTGAACGGTCGTGATATAACTCTCCCGGCACGAACACACGTCTGAGGAGGAATACAGTGACTTGACGGCAAGTAACAGGCGACCGTCAACACCGTACTCCCGCAACACTCCCCAAAGCTTTTCACAAGCAACCCCGTCGTATGTTTTCTCGAGGTCGACCAAGCATGGATGCATACGTTCGTACATGTAATAAGCTGCAATACCTACTTATTACTTAACATAACCAGCATTCCTGCACTGAAATGCAAAGTCAAGGTGCGAGATTTAAAGCAACTCAAGCTGCAAACATAAGGTGCAATGCGTCCTGAAATTTAGTCTTCTCCTTCAGTGATCCTGGCAAAAGCGAGGCTACTGTATGCATCCTTCGTTTCTTTGATTCTTCAAGAAGTAGGGTTTACTGTGATAATGCTACTAAAGTGATGTGTGTTGCCAACGTTATTTTCGGGCAAGAACGGCTAACCGAACAGTTTCTTTCGATGCTCTTTTTCTATGACAGCGCTATTCTCTTCACAAAACGGTGCTCATCTCCAAGCGAACACTTCGCTTTCAACGCGCTCTTTCTGTGAGAGCATTCTCTTTGTGCACCTGAAGGCGCTGAGAGACAGTGAGCTGCACCTGATGAGAACAGTTGGAATGGTCAGGCTTGGCGAGATCCTCTTTGAAATATTACGCAAAAAATGGCACTAACACTGAGACCACCACCACAAGTTTACTGCAGCCCATCATCTGCACAAACCAATGTTATTATCAAACCAGTATAATTTAGACCTGAAACCACCTAGCTTTATATGACG
>JGI24158J21664_10007244_pt1 | contig 14727 bp, 10 predicted proteins | sample Ectturendosymbi3_FD_21664 | JGI IMG/M metagenome (IMG submission 21664) | reverse complement strand
GTTGTGCATCGCAATACACTTTCGGATAGTTTTCGGATACGGATAGTATGATTTCAACCAAAACAGGATTCGGATCGGATAGGATATCATTTTTCAAAAACAGGATAGGCCGATCATCCCTGTTATGTGCAGCCCTCCGAAATTCACGTTTTTCATTTGGAAATAGGGCCTTGCAACCAGCTGGCCTCAATTAGTGTTATCTCATAAAATTGTACTGAATCCAATATAAAACGCTTTTTCAGATTGGATCCGCACTGTTAAATTTTTCAAAATAGGATCAGTTTTTCAAACCATATTGACTACTGTAAATTCACCATTTCATGGAAATCAACTGCGGCGTTATTTTTATTGTTGTTAAATAGATGTGAGTTGCTTATATTTTTGGACTGAAATTGGAGTTGAAATTCACTTTTGCATTTTCTTCACTATTAAATTGGATCCAGTACAATTTAATGTTCATGTCTGAATATAGTGATCTTGGCGATTTTAATGATCTTAGCAATCTTATTATCTTAGTGATCTGAGCGATCTTTCTTAGTGATTTTAGCGATCTTAGTGATCTTATTAGCAATCTTAGTGATCTTAATGATCGTAGCAATCTTAGTGATCTGAGCAATCTTAGTGATCTTAGCAATCTTACTTATCTTGTGGTATTTACAGGTGTCCCGAAGGAAGCCTTCCATAAAAATTTCGCATGTATAAATAACAAAACGTTGACCCTGTTGTTGTCCAAGTCTTATGCGACTAACAACTGACACATGCATATGATATTAACGTAAACACTAGTCTCTCAAAAACTGTTTGGATTTTGTATAATGCGTAAAATGTTTTGGTTACGTTCAACTTATTTTGTAAAACCTTTACAGCTGAGCTACCTTAAACTTTGTTTAAATTGTTTTGATGAGACTTTGTTAAATTAACTGTTTGGACTGCCACAATAGCTAAGAAAATATGCTAAACAAACTAGGCCTATATATGAAGTTTTTCCTTTGCCCCCAGAGGTTGAAACGCAGATTGCATTAATTAAGATATTTGATCGTAATCATCTGTGCAATTCTTGCCATCAGTATAAGTGTACTTATCAATATTTCAAATTTATAAATACTTTCAAACAGGATCAAGGGAATTCTGATGTAAAATATTATTATCAAAACACATGTGACTTTGCTGATAACAAATGGTGCCATGTTGCTTGCAGCTGCCTTTGGAATTATAAAGTGGAATACAACTAAATTATGGAAGTCAAGTTTGATAAAACTTAAAACAAGATGCATTTTGTTCTATTTGATGATATCCAAGAAAATCAGCCATGTTACTTGGATGAACATATATCAACAAAAGTTTTTTTCAACAAATTATATTGGTTATTTGAAGAAACAAAGAGTATGCCAAAGTTTGCTCACAATGCCATTCTTTTTTCCAGTGTTTACCTACAATTCTCATGTAGAAGTTATGAGCTTGGTACAACAGGCTAAAGAAAATATTAAACGAGGCAAATATGATGAGGCGGAAATGTTGTATCTTCGTGCACTTCATTTAGCATTACAAACAAAACAAAGAGAGCTTATTGCATTGGTTCAAGACTTGTTAGCTAATGTACATTTGCAGCAAAATCACATTGAACAAGCTGAGGTGCTGTTTCGTAATGTGTTGACAAACATTATTGTTAGTGGTACGTCACCTACGGATATAACTGTTATTGAGGTTTCTTTAAAACTTGCTAGCATTTATGCTCAGCAAAATAAAGAGGAACTAGCCATAAGCGGTTATTCTTGGTGCAAGAAAGTATGCAAAAAGACCATCACTGAAATTGAAGGAAATGTTGATAAGGACAAAAATCAACTAAAAAACTGGTATGCTCTTTTAGGTATGGTTCTGGATTCATATGGCAGATACCTGAATGCTATTGGAAAGTATGAACTTGCTATACAATATACAGTGGAAGCCAGTGATATTTCTGTGAAACTGTACGGTGAAGTGGATGCACGAACTTTAGTGTTATACAATGATATTGCTTCTATTAAATGTGAGTTAAACCAATATGATCAAGCAATGAAATATATGGAGAAGGTCGTAGTTGCATGTGAAACATTTCCAAATCTTGTCAGTGTTTCCGAACTGTCAGTTTTTTATACAAATTTAGCACATATTTGCAAGCTGCAAGGAAAGCAAGCAGAGGCAGAAAATGCATACAAACAAGCTTTGATTGCAGTGTCAAAAACAAACAATGATGAACTAAAAGAACAAGTAGCATCTTTTGCAGCAAAAATTTCCAAATGACCATGGCTTTGAATGGGGTTCTGAATAGTATCGATGTTAATGTTGTGAATATTATAGCATGTTAGCACTGTTACAAAACAGTTATGACTTTGTGCCTTTGTTATAGTAATTGTTTTCCATGTAGTTAGCTGAAAAGATCAACACTGTGTTCCTACTTTATAGGCAACTATACAAAGTATTCACATCTGCAATGCTTTGGTTTAAAATTTACATTTCAAAACCCTAATTGACCTTCACGTATTGTTGTGGTATTGACTTTGTTTCAGTTTACATTGTTGTTTCATTGCTGGCCATACATGGAAGCATCCTGATGTTCAAGGAAATATTTCAATAGATATTGTGCATTCGACACTTCTTATGATAAAACATCCTGGCGAGTAGCATTTGCAATATATCCTGGTGGGTAAGGTTTAGCTGTTATGTGCAAAATAGCACATCANACTGCAGTTTGTCAGGTTATTGTCAATTCTGCTACGGATGTTTTACATTGGTTTAACAAATACTAAACAAAGTTTTCCTTTGNGTAGTTTACTGATTACCTATCAATTTCTTGCTTCAACACTCAATGCATCTGTCTTGATGCAACAAAACAACACAGTATACTAATGGGTCTATGAAATACCTTCTCAGTAAGGGAAGGTTGATGCATCTGTCATGTTGCATAAAAGTTCCATACCTTATTAAAAAACTTGAATTAAGTTAGTTTGATTGTTTTCATTCTACCACCATCTGTTTTTTTAGGTATATAAAGCAAAATCTTCATTTTGTACAAATGTTGATGAAACGTTCATTGAATTTTTATATGGAAGTCTTTGAAAATATTAGAAATTAATGTTGAATAAACCTTGTGTAATTAAAAATGGCTGATTTGTTTATCTTATACAGTGGTATCAATCTAATTCTTGCCATTGTCAGCCAAACTTTAGGTTTTTCAGTTCAAAAGCAATAAATGTGCCAATAAGTTTCAAAACTCAAAACTGGATCCACCTTCAACCTTAACCTAAGAAACTAATGTCTACTGATATACTCTTAGTGTTTTTTTGTCATTCTCTAAAGTTTCATCAGGGTATGGCAGACTGTTCTATCATAACAGTGATTTAGCTGCTAGGCTTGCTAGGACTAAAACTAAGCATTGCATTGTGTTGCCAAACAAATTTATTAATTAATAAATAGATGCCCCGAGGCAATATGCAATACTGAGTGCATAAGTGATTTTGAAATTTTCTGCATTAACAGTATTACCAATAATTTGTTTTCATCTTGAGGTATGGTCTAGTTTAAAATTCAATGCTACTAAGTACTAACTATTGATGCAATCAAAGACTTAGTTCTGTGATTAAGGCTTGACTTAAACTTTGATGCTTGACTTCATTAAAGACAAGAGTGATATCTATATGTTGAGACTAAAGACCTAAAAACTTGTTGACAGATAGTAACTGAAGATCTACATCTATAGTGCTGCAATAACATAAAAATGAAGCTTTCTTTCCCTAAGGATGAGAACAAAAGAGCAATTACGTTAGGTTGAACTGCTAGAGTCTTTCCAAGCCATGTTTGTAGAACATGCAAAGTTCTAAGAAAAATGATTGAATACCAAGATGAAACCTGGGTCCTTGGAGAGTAAAATACACTAAAGCAGATCTTAGACATAGTCTCAAAAACAGAAACAGAATTTTTGCATGATAATGTGCTAGGATCATTTTGTATTTCCCTGTTCAGTTGTTTCACTCTCTTCATTCTTGATTGTTAGATTTTTATTCATTGCTGTGACCATTAGTTTAACTGAGAACTTGTTTATCAACTGCAGGTAGTGTGAGCTGTTTCTGGATGTTTACTTTGGTATAGCTGTCTTTAAAAAAGTATAAAATTATATGTATGAAAGAGAAGACACATGCTCCTATTGGACCTACAACAACTCGGATGATCTCTGAGGTGATAATGGTTTGTACTTATCTGTGAATATGCATCAGTTCCTACACTGATTAATACTCCATTGCTTCAAACATTGCAGCCTTCTCTGATGATTTCAACTGCTCAGAAAATAATGTCATGTTTCTTTACAATATGCAATGCTTGTTTAGCTTCATGATAATGAACTAAGTCTTAGATTTGAAAAACTGAAGCATTTGGATTAATAAAGTGGTTTGACACAAATATACTTATCTTGTTCTTTGTAGATGTTCTTGTGCTTTCTTTTAGTCATGTGCTTTCAAGGCTTGTATTATTTCATTAATTAATGAAAGTGTATGTATTTTTATGATGAACATACACTATTCAAGAATTAAAAAAAATCTTATCTAGTATCTTATAGCTAAACCAGACAATTTAGCAAATCTTGTGTTTTATTCCATTAGGGCAGCATGCGGTCCAGTACAGCCCAGTCAAAGGCTTTGCGCAGCTCAGTTTAGGTTTTCGCTATAGTAAAAGTATCCTACATGCGGACAACCTGTCATTATTTTGCTAATTTAGAATTTGACATTTTTGATGCAGGTGGTCCTCGGTGCCCCTTTATCACATCTGTTATCATTGCAGTTAGGATTCAAACACTTTCAGTACATTGCCTTGCAGTAAGCTAAATTTAGTTTACTAAAATCAAAGTAAGCCATTCAATGTGCAGCCCTGGTTATAGTGACGTAATTTTTGGCTCAGTGAGCCATTTGGATTGGACAAAGCTGCGTTAGGGCTTAGGTTATAAGTATAGTGGCTTAAATGTGCCATACAATTTTTATTATATTAGAAAATATATTGTAAAAAAGTTTTTTCACAAAAGAAATTTGCATTCTTGAAAAATTTTTTTATTGACAAAATTATTAAAACACAAAAAATATATTTTATTGATTTTGCAAAATTTTTTTAAAAACAATGTCATGATAATTGTTTTTGTTATTGCACCTAATTCCACCAACCAAGTATTTCACATTAAATTTTGCAAGTAAGTCATGTTGTAAATTCATATGTTGCATGCTTATTTTTTACTGCAGTTTTTATCTAATAAATGATCACTGGTTTTGTTTCTTCTATAGCAAGGTGTGTCATAGACCACTGGGAGTCTGTGACAATGGCACGAGAGGTCTTTGAAGATATAAATAAAATGTCTAACATATATATTGTACAGTATAAACATTGTCATAAATAATTACTGCAGTGCTTCATAATTGAAGTCATTTTGTAAGCATATACAGTCACATATATTGGTTGTTAAACCATCTCAAAATTCACAGTCACAAGTTATTTACAATGATTCTTGCATTACACATCTAAGACATACTAATCATATGATCAAAGAAAAATTAGCTGAATTACCATCTGATCAAAGTTTAATAAGTTTAAATCTAACTGCTCTTTCTTGTTTCTGGTTAAGTGTTGAAAACAAATATCCATTATTGCTCTCATGAAGGGTAACTAAAATTGTATTGCCTTTTGCCACTAACGACTGGAGTCCTATGCTGGGCGGGTTAATCCATGTGGGTTGCAAGCATTTGCATTTGCATGATGGGTGCGGAGTAGGCATGGTTTGAACTTAATGCAGGATGGACAGGGGTTGAACTTGATGTGGGGCCAGTCAGGAGTGGGTTAAGAAATGCTTACTGCAGGTAATTGAATGTTGACACAGTGCATGTGGAAGTGACATGAACAAGAAACTCAATGCTATGGAGAGCTTGTGGGAAAGGGTGTAGCAACATTCTCCAGTGGTTGCGAGACCACAGATTAGAGTTTCCAGCATTCAGTGATCTTGTAAAAACATTTCTGGGTGATGGCAACTAGTGCTGAACCAGTAGTTAGTGTGGCTGATCATGCCGTGAATAGCAGTCTAAGAGTTCGTTAGTGAATGACAAACTCTTTCAACAGCGCTTTGAAGCTAAGAACTAAGTGTTCAAGGTTGACCAAACAGTTTCACAATTTCACTTTACAGTGATTTTAAAAGCTTCTTTTGGGTTTGAAATAAACCACTGAATAAATTGCCACCAGTGATGAAACACATTGCATGTTTTTGTAGTGGTTTTCAGACACGCAGCGACAGGTGCAGGTATGGGGTAGAAGCAGTGTGGATGGGAGGGCATGGGTTGGAAGTCTGAGAAATCTTACCTGCTCCTGCCCCACAATTTTCTGCTGGGAGGGCCAGGTTTATATTTTTTGGGGGCAAGAGCAGGCCAAAAATATTAACCAGTTCAAGACTCTAATTACCTACATACTATGTGACACAGCGTTTTAGATCTTATAAATATGAAAACAAAATACAGGTCCAGACTTACAGTGAACTCTAATTTACAAGTTTGCTTGTTGGAAATAGCTCCAAAAATTGATAAATTATGCAGTGATAGGCAATCCCATCTGTCCCAATGATGCTGTTAGTTTTGTTCAATAAATTGCTCAATGTCATTTATTTTTCATTTTAAATTATCACTCCATGTTGGTTACACTGGTTAGGCAGAAAAATTAGACCGACCTAATATTGGGATATGATAATAAAACTTACAAATTTGGTTCGCGGCCCAAAAAGTTTGAGAAGCATTGTTCCATAATATGCTGCTTTGCATTCTTTCAGTAAAACTGTGGAGTCTTGTAATAAACTTTGTTGAAGTCAATTTTAAATTATGGCTGTTATGTTAAGCATAATTTGCAAACTACATACCTGGAATCAAAATTCTTAATAATGAGGCTCTGTGTTTTGACACTCAACAAATGTCATAATTGTAACATGGAATGCTCGACCACAAGCATTAGCGAAGGTGCATGGTTGTAACCAAAACCATGCTTGAAACAGACCTTATACAGCTCTATAGGTTCGTACAGCTCTGTAGGTTCTTAAACCAAAATTACCTACATACACGGATCAATGTTTAAATAACAATGATTGACCATTTGTTGTTCCATGACCAGCTAGGAACAAATGTGTTAACTTGCGTCAGAATAATGGTTGTAATACAATTATTCAAGCAACTTGTCTCCATAAAGGCGACAAACAAATGAATCAGTCGGCAATTTTTTGAAAAAAGGAAATCAATATAATCTAACACTACACATCCTCAATCCTACAACCTGCAGGGAATGCTTATAGGTGAAACATTGAAAAGTTGAAACAAGAGCAGAGAAAGCAAACAAACTCGAGACTAAAATGAATGTAAATCAGAACAAAAGTTGCAACAACTAAAAAACTGGGAATAAGTCTTTGTCTTCCCAAATAATTGCTTTCATTAGAACTCAAACTACCCATGCCAAATGTTGAGCAATTGGAAAGTTGACAGTTGTTGCAAACTCTCCATTGGCATTGCATTGAATGTGGGATTCACCACGAACGGAATGTGTGCCAAGAACAACACCCATATACATGCGGTGTGAACAAGCAATATTAAAGTATATAATCATGGCGTGTGACCTCTATTGTTGCTTGCTGCCGCAGTGTGAAGCTTTGTGCACTTGCCACTTGGGCTTTCTGATTGCAACAAAAGGTGCTGTGACCAGGATGTGAAGGTCGTGCCAGGTGCAGCCTTCACAAAAAGAACGTGCAATCAGTACGATTTTATTGCATAAAGTAGGGGATATTGTTGCAACCTCTGTTGGCATTGCATTGAATGAGTGATTCGCCATGAACAGGATGTGCACGAAGAACGACACCCACATATATGTGGCGTGAACAAGCAATAATAGAGTGATCATGGCAAGTTCTGCAAAAGTATGCTTCTGCAAAATCTGCTGTTGGGTCCTAAATATGTTCAATGTAAGTGATTTTCACTGATATCTCAGTACTTAGATGACATTAGGCTAAAAACAACCATCTTCAGTTGATACGGATCTTCGCCTAAACTGGATAAAATAATCAGTCAAATTGAATCCAGATTAACCAAGGTTTACTGTATAACAAAACTTTTACTAGGTGCAAATGAGCCACCATACACAAGTACCTCTTGCAGGCTAAAAGCTCATACATAGCCTGAATCAATATGAACAAGGATTAAACATAAGCTACTTGTTATGTTATGTATTTTAATAACATCAGAGAATGTGAAGTTAAAGATGTAGTGGAAATATACCCATTGGTTTTTGCAATTTGTTGTGAAAACAAAAACATGTTCATCAGTAATTTCCATTTACTTTTTACAGGTGCATGGCACTTCAAGCTTGAATCTATAGCAATTATAGTCATACTTATTTTTAATCAACATCCTTCTTTGTTAAGGCCAATGACACGTCATGTTCCATGTACCTTGTCTGAACAAAAAAAAAACATGGAGACAAACCACATTCCACCTTTGCAAACAAGCACATCTTATCCCATGATCTTTAACCCAAAAGAGTTAACTCCAAGAAATGAAGCAATGTTGACATCTTCTGAGTCATTTGTGCAAAGTATGAATGCTTCTAGTCAAAGCATTGCCATCACGGGTAAGTGAAACAATTTAAGTTTCATACGGATGTTCATGATATGTCAAATTGTAGGTTTGAAATAAAGGAATGGAAATGTAAACATTTGCACAATGTTTTCAGCAAGGTTTGCATCTTACTGATGTAGTGTGTAAAATTTTAAGAATCATTTTTTTCATTTTTCTGTTATGCTGATCACACAGATTGTTCTGTTTTTTTTATTTTAGTCTTTATATGTGCAATTAAATCTCAACTTCTGCTTATCAGTGCTTGCAAGAATATTTTTGGGGGAAAGGTAGTCAAAGGCAATAAGTGGTTTATGAGCATTGAAATATATTTAGCAACATCAACAAACGTGTAATAAATGAGCAATGCATTTTTACAGAATATTGTAATATACATGTATGTTTATGTTATTGTGAATAATTATTTTTCAAGTCAATTGCATGTTGTGCAAGGCTTGATGGAACCACTAGTTGAGTTTATTTTGCTGGACTAACATAGCAGAAGTTTTTTGTGATACTAATATACCATGCACTGTGCATGACATGGTATGTATATTGACTGACTGACATCTACCAGCAAACTGAAATAATGTACAGTACAGTACTTCAAATAACATAGGTCATTCACGTAATACAATTTCACAACATGATTTGCAGGTTGTCAATATGGTAAGCCAACAAAATTTGATCTCATTTTCATGTTAACTAGCAAGATTCAATGCAAACCACATGATTTGTTTTGCATCTTAATTTTTGTTTTATCCTTAAAGGCAAATCACAATCCTTTCATAAATTGTTTGAAGAATATTCAGTGTCTTTAGAGAGCTGTTTGAAATTCTTAGCCATTATTATTTTATAGGATGCAGCACCTAAAATTTTTAAATATTTGCTGGTTTTATCACAAAAATGTATAAGATAGTTGGTTTATTTGCATTGTGAAGAAATTTAGCATTTAGACAAAATATCCTGATAATTGTTTGTAATTCAGAACAACATAGTTGAGTGTTGAGCGTGTGGTTCATGGTATGTGGAAGTGAATCATGTTGCACAAGCTTTCAGACCAGAATTACAAAACAAGTTACTACCCAAAACACCATGTGACACTCACAAATTGTTGCTATACTTAGTCTGTTAGCAAAATAGTGATAGATTAATTTATTTCATAAAGTCCCTGACATAATGTGGAACTTCTAAAGCATTAGTCACCCTGCTGAATGTTTGTTTTGTCATTATGAGCTGTGCTGTCATGAATGAATTTTCTATTTGTAGAAGAAAGGGACACTTTCAGCTTTGTTTAATTGAATCAATAGTTTTCATACTGTTGTTGTTTCGACAGGCATATATGGTCAGAATGAAGACAGGGTGAATGTACGTGATGTTACAGAAAGAACTGCTGTTGAACAACCATATCATACCCTGGTGCCTTCAACTTGTAATTACAAAGAAGAGAAAGGAATTTTTGGAATTGTGACAAATGATTGCCATTTAAAGCAAATTGGCACTGGATTTGTAGTTGTGAAGAATAGTTCAGTGGAATCTGCAAACAACTTAAATGCCCGCAGGAAAACACTGCCTGGCGAGGTTGACTCAGATGATGCTGCACGATCCATGTATGATCACATTGTACAAATGAAGCCAGCATCTAAGTTTTGGGATGTGATCCACTGCCTGAGTGATTTGCAAAAAGCAAAATTGTTGTTCACACATGGGCGCCATTGTGTATACCAGACACGCAAATTTATTAAGAAATTAAAAATAGCAAATATTGCAGAAAAAAGCTATCTTGAGAAGATGAATGTAAATTCAGTAGTTCTACCTTCTTCTGACTTGAGAACGTCAGATATGTATGACTCGGATGACTCAACTAATAGTGCAATCGATTTGGAATCATACAAAAAAACATGTGGAACACTGAAATTACCCAAGCTTGGAAAAGTTTATGTCGAACTTCAAGCTAATTTCAAGGTTTGGGATAACTTGTTGAAAACATGGCATGACATCAGGTACATAAATATATAAGTAATAGAATGTAAGGTACATTTATCCGTTAGAGAAGAAATTTGAATATACATTAGCTTAATTTTAATGGTTGCTATTTTTTCTCTGGTTCTTCTTTGTAAGCTTGGCCTTTGTTGTATGTTCTGTTGCATATGATTAGTAATATAATATAAGGTTGATATTATTTGTGCAAACCTAGTTTTGTGAAACAGTGTGCTCACCAGACATCTAACATGTGAGAAATACAGAACTAAATGATTACCATCACTGGAAATGTTGAACTTGGGCAAGATAGGGAAGTAGAAGTGTTCTGCTACTCTGTACATTTTATTTCCACTCAGATAGTTCCCAATCGTTTGGCAGATTTTGACATGGATGTGCACATCTGAGTTTTTGTTGGTAAATACATATATTGGTGTGACTTTAATGCACATAAGGTTACAGTGCCATTTATGGACAAACTTATTATCTAGGAATTTGGAAAATGCAAGTATGCTGTGTAACATCCTCTGGTGACATTGTTACGTTAGAATGGCTTGTGTTACTGAAAGCATATTTTGTGCATTTACCTATCAACTCATTTCTTTTCTGTAAGATATTTTCTTGCTTTTAATGATGAGCAGGCAATGTGCCACAGCATAGCTCAAGATAAATTGATTACATAACTTCTTGTTGTGTTCATAACTACTGCATACATTTTAGGGCTTCAATTTCTCTGCAGCTATATATAATTTCCCTGTTTTTTGTTCCAATGACACAGGGTCTTTTAAAGACATTTTTTCCATTTGGGGAAGTGATTTCCGGGACAGTGAAGTACTTTAGGAGTTGTGCAGTCCTACAGACACTTGCTCCAATCACAAATGTTGGGTATTCATGATGGGTGTGCCAAAAAATGCAGACAGTTTCAATTTTATTAATTTTAATATTTTGGATTGACCTGGTTGATTTTTAAACCTTCAACTTTCATTGCGAAACTTTAAATTTTTATTTGAACTTTCAGTGCAGCAGTGAGCCCTAGATGTATATACTTATCATAAGACTTTTCATGTTGGAAACAGAATAACTATTGCAGAAATACTTGGTTGTGTGAGTCACTATTTCTTAGAGTAAATCTTACTCTGAATGTAATTTCATGCCTATTGAAAAAAGCATGTGTCTACTCTGGAGGATTATTCTGTTTCGTCAGGTTCATATTGATATGTTTTCTTGCTATTTGGGTTTTGAATGTATGCATTTCAAATGAGAAGCAGCAAAACTATATTCAAAGCTAATTGAAGGTTTGTGAAATTACAGAAAGCCTAATTTTGGAAGTTGAAAATGGTAAAGTAAAAAGCAATGTTGCCAATTGAGAAAATTATAAAATCTATGTTTTGTATGATAAAAGCAAAGTCAAGAGGTTTGTCTATTCATCTAGGTCAGGGGTTCTCAACCTTTCTCTTGCCATGTACCCCTTCAGCATTTCAACAGATTAGCATGTAGCCTTTCAGCATTTCAACACATGAATATGTACCCCTAAAATTTTTTATGACGAAATATGTTATCATGATTATTCATAGATATATTTAACAATAAACATATAAGGATTTTTGAAAATATCATTCACTGACATATGTATAAATATTTGGAAATAAATGGTATGTAAATATGTTTTTCTCTTCTATTGCTAACCTTAAATGTACCCCTTGGAATAGGCAAATGTACCCCTGGGGTACATGTACCACACGTTGGGAACCCATAATCCAGGTCCTAGATTCTAGGATATTGGCTCTTCACTTTTTCTCTCTTGTTTACCCCTTGGCCTACAACAAACTTTACTTGTTTATCTTCTATCACTTCCCATAATATATCAAACACAAAATGGTTATAGAATAAGGAATGTCTGTTGAGGCCACTGTAGCATTGCAATCGCAACAAAGTTAACTTGTTTTTCGTACATACCCAAATTTGGCATTGAACATTAATAATAGAGATACCTGGGCCGATATTTGGGTTTTACCGATATGTTGGTATCGGCCAAAACGGCCGATTTAATCGGCCTCTGTAGGTGTTGACGCAATGTTGTAATATTCCTCACGCATCCAGAAAACTTGCTCAAGAAAGCACAACAAACCAAGACAGTTATCTTGCAGCAGTGCTAACAGGTGTGTTTTCGCAAGCAAGCAGACAAGATAAACCATGAAGCACGTGTCGACCGTCGCAGCCAAAACTAAAGCATCATCCTTAATCAGATTCATTAAAAATCATAGGCTAATATTGAAATTACTGCAAATTGAAAAATTTTTGCTAATAAACCCTGATCTTGAAGTTTTTCAAATACAGGTAAGGTGTAGAAAGCATTATATTTTTTATAATGAAGCACAAACATGATTTAGAATTTTGGAAATATTGGTTGTCAGTACCGGCTATTGGTCCATGAATGGCCGATATATCAGTATCGGCCCCAAAAAAGCTATATCGGTTGATCTGTAATTAATAATGCACCACAGCACATATACACTGCTGAATTACACAGTAACCCCATTTTAACATGATACAGTAATTGCAATCATAATCCAGTTTATCACTTCAAGTTCTTAATTATTTAATAATATGAAAACAATAATAACAATAGTTTTCATTACAGACTCGTGGTCCATATCACAGACAAAGTCATACAACACAAGAGCACAAAAAATGGATAGCCATACTGTAGCGCATTACAGAATTGGTGTTTGCACACGACCAACATTAAGAGGATCAAAACACTTTCACATTTTCGCACCCAAGTTAATGCAAGCGGTTCGAGCAAAAACAGCTGGATTGCACATGGCTTTGTGCGGGAATTTCTCCGGTCCAGTAAGCTGACCCGGCCAAAAGCTCAAAAGGCTCGGCCAGCCAAAAACTGAAAAGACTCGGCAAGTCTTGTAGTTTGCACTAGAAAAAAAATTTTTTGGTTGGTTGGTGTGGATTTTTTGTGAGTGACGTTATAAGTGGAGGACTTTTAGGCTACCTTGGCCCACTTCACCTGGCCCTGTCCCAAACTGCTAGATGGTAGTATTTCGCTGAAGTTTTTATTGGAACTAGGCTACAATCCGAGTCTTTTGATACTTTGGATAATCTGCTGGGGTTTCGGGTGCAAATGTTATGATCTAAAGTAGTAAAAATATTTGACTAATTAGTGAACTAGATAATTAATTTGTTTATTTTAGATCATAACTTTTGAACCAGAAACGCTAGAAAGTCGATCAAAGGCTCAAAAGACTTGGACTTGAGCCTAGTTTGTAATGCCTAGCGGTTGGGCCCTAGGCCAGGTAACACGAGACAAAATGGCCCAAAATCTACTTCATGTATGATGTCACTCACAAAAAATTCGCAACCCTAACAAAAAAAATTTTTTTTGAGTGACTAGAAGACTGGCCAATCCGTTTGCGGGTTTGAACAGCTCTCCAGCACAATTGGCAGAGGAGCTTTGGCATTGGTAAGGCAACTGACAACTGCTGGTTTTAGGCCAATTTCAAAGTACAAATATATCATACCTCGGCTCTCAATGTGTTAACACCTTGGCGTCTGAGTGGTTTTGGTGATTTTCGCAAAAAAAACAGCAGTTTTCGGTTGCCTTACCAACGCCCTAGCTCCTCCACCGATTGCGCTAGAAAGCTGTTCAACGGCTCAAACGAATCAGCCAGTCTAGTAGATTGCACTCGAAAAAAATTTTTTGCCTGGGGGGTGCGGGTTTTTTGTGAGTGACGTCATAAGTGAAGTAGTTTTAGGGTCAATTTGGCTCATGTTGCCTGGCCTAGAGCCCAACCGCTAGGCCAAAGTGTTTGGCTGAAGTTTTCATTGGAAACTAGACTCGAGTCCGAGTCTTTTGAGCCTTTGATCGACTTTCTAGCGTTTCTGGTTCAAATGTTACGATATAAAATAAACAAATTATTTAATTAACTAATTAGCTAATTAATCAAATATTTTTACTAACTTACATCACAACTTTTGAACCTGAAACTCCAGCAGGTCATCCAAAGTATCAAAAGACTCGGATTGTAGCCTAGTTTCTAGTAAAAACTTCAGCGAAATACTACCACCTAACGGTTGGCGCCCAGGG
>JGI24158J21664_10007243_pt1 | contig 14728 bp, 7 predicted proteins | sample Ectturendosymbi3_FD_21664 | JGI IMG/M metagenome (IMG submission 21664) | reverse complement strand
GCGTCCACAAACGCTGCACCAGCGGCACTTTTTAGATTCAGGCTCTCTTGTGACGCCATAGTCGCCATTGGATTGAAGAAAACAGCAAATCATAACACAAGGCATCTGAAGAACGGTGTTGCATACATGCAAGGCTTAACTGATATCATGATTTATTTGGATGGTGCCTTTTTCCGCAATGCGCCCTCTTGTATTTGGAAAGTCTCAAAATTGGTTGGTGGACAAGTGAGAACCGGAAAATACCTGTTTTTGGTTGTCGTGTTTCTTAAATCGTTGCCTACACGAAGGTTACGTCGGCTAGGGTTGCCAGATCACTTGAAATTTTTGAAGGAGATTTTGTCGTTTTGTGATTATTCAAATTTTATTTCATGCGTACTTCGAATACTTTTTAGATATAATGGTGTAGCACAGTTTTTTCAAACAAACATTGCCGAATAACACTGGGTGCTTTTTTTACTACACAACTATTTAAGATGAAATTGTTAAGATGGAACAAATCCACACGTTGTTTGGTTCAATTACATTGTTTAATCTTGATTCTTGAATATTCAAACAAGTTCAATGTAATCAGTAGTTTAATAATGAACAATTTCACAATTGTTCAAGGACTTTCAAGGACACCGGAAAATATTCAAGAACAGCAAAATGTTTTTCAAGGATCAAGGACAAAACCAGTCTTGATGCAAATTCAAGGAAAGTCCTTCCTTGGCGCTCAAGGACGTCTGGCAACCTTAACGTCGGCCTAATTCTGGTCTGAAACGTTTTTCTTACTCAACCTGCAGGCGGCATCGTTTCAAGCTTTTGTGATTTCATCATGCTTCCATTCAGAGCAGGCCCGTAACCAGGGGGTGGGGGCGCAAAGGTACAAAGACCCCTCTAGAAAATTTCCCCACCCTGGAAAAATATGTTGGACACTCTTTAAAAGTTTTGGGCATAGTTTAAAAAATTTGGGCCACTTTCAGAAAATTCTTCGCCCCCCCCTGGTGTCCCAAGCTGGTTACGGGCTTGATTTCAGTGTTCACCACATTATGTGTCTTTGAAATTGTTCACAGAAAGGTACTTATGTCACCAATTATCTTGCAGCTAAAACTTCCGTTTTCACTATTGTTATTCAAGCCAAAAATGCCAGAAGTTCATCTAGTAACCGTAAAGTAAACCAGAAATTTATAACCCATAAATTTTTCAAGGAAATCTGGTTCAACTTTGTTTGAATTGCAGTCGTGAGGATCATCGTATTGTGTTTGTACAATTCAAGTGAAGAGTGAAACCTTTAAGAAAACTTTAAGTCACTTGTTGGGAAATTTAAGTAAAGTAAGCTGATAGTTCCACGTCACAAGGGACAAATACTTAAGGGCCTAATAGTCTTTAGCAACAGCAAAGCCACAATTATGGTTCTGAGTGGCTTTGACTTTGTCCAGTCATGACTTGCCGACCAGTAGAGTTAGAGAGCTGTTCAAACCTTCTAAAGATGCGGGAATCTTCTAGTTTCGATTTTTAAAAATTGGGAAGTTTTGGATTTGAGATTTTTTGTGGATGGTGTCAAAAAAGGTAGGTTTAGGCTTTTATCTGACCCACAATCATCGGGTCCTGGGCTCCAACCTCAAGGGGCAATTTAAAAAAATATATAAACTAGGCAAAAATCCGCATCTTTAGAGCCCTCGGTTGGATTTCTAGCGCTTGTTTTTTTGAAGTTATGACCTGAAAACAACAAATTATATAATTAATTACCGGGGGATGAATTAAATATTTGTTTGTTTATTTTGTGGTTTTCAGGTCACAACTTGCTGACCACAAACGCTATAAGGCCAATCAAGACCTCCCAAAAATGCGGATTTTCGCCTAGTTTTTTTTATAAAACAAAACAAAAAATTGCCCCTTGGTCTGGGGCTCAGGGTCCGATGACGTAAGCCAAAAAAGCCTAAACTCACCCCTAATATGACGTCACCCACAAAAAGATCAAATCCAAAACTTTCCAAGCTTTTTCTTAGTCGAAATTAAAAGACTTTCCGGGTCTTGTTTGAACAGCTCTCTAGTCCAATTGGCTGGCGAGTTGTGGCATTTGGCCAAAATGTCCAAGTATACATTTTGTGGGATTTTAGTTTTTACCAAAAATTTGGATTTTGAGCCATAATTTTGGCACCAGAAATGCTAGAAAGCCGATTAAGGGCTCTAAAGGCTCGGATTATACCCTAGTTTCCACAAAACGTTTGAGCCAAAAAATTAGCCCGTAGGGTTGGCCCCAGGACCAGGTGATTTCTGCCAAAAATGTGTAAACCTACCCCCATTGTGGTGTCGCCAAAAAACAAAATCCAAAACTATCCAATTGTTTTAAAAATCTAAACTGCAAGACCTTCTACATCTTTAGAGGGTTTGAACAGCTCTCTAGCTCAATCGGTCGGCAAGTTATGACTGGACAAATCACCGTCACTTAAAGTGGCTCGCGGTCCTTGATGGATACTCACTGAGTCGGAGCAGGCAGCGATAACTGCAATCGCACGTTATTGCCTTAAAACTTACTGTGGCGTTTTGTCAAAAACTTGATCAATATAGTCAGTGACTGAAAATTTTTCAAAGTTTCAGTAACAGCAACTAACTTTTTGTAAAGGGTGCAGTATTTTTGTAAATGCTTCACTTACCAACCCCACCAACCCGCTGCCCCGCCACCCTACTGCTTTGAGTTTCGAACAAAATCCCTGATGGAGAAAATTGATAAACTACCTTTAGTTTCTCTAAGAGCCAGAATTTACAGTAATAGCTTTCTCTGCACCAGTCAAGTATAAACAGTTTTTTTGTGGTAAAAAGCTACTTTGGTTTAGAAAAGGAAAATTATATCCACAAGTTAGTGAAGCAGTTGAGTTGATTTCAGCAAGAACCGGAAACTTTCAAGAGCCTGGGTCTTTTCGCCAGTTGCCGATTCGATTGAAAGATCAAACATTGTTAAACCCTCCTATTTCTTCCTGTGGTCGCTGCTTGCGAAGCTCAGCGAACACTGAGATGCAACCAAGCGTGACTAGCACTGCACACTGAGCACATGCGTTCGACCTGGTGCGAAGCTGAAGTGTTTCGTGGTTGCAGGTTTGCTTTGCACGTTTTGGCGAACAAACGTGCTTCGGGGATAACAAACTTTGACCGAAGGAACAATATACTCAATCAACAATGATGTTGTCGCATTGACTTTCAAGGAGCTCAACAAATCTCTTTAGGAATAAGCAAGAAAAATATAACACCCTACCGTGGTTTTTTTCTGCATAACATAAACAACTTTAAATGTCATTGAACCACTTTTATCCAGTCCTTTTGCAAATTATGCCCAATGCTTAAAAACTACAAACGTTTTTTCCCTATTTTCAGCAGTCAAAACATGAAAAGTTAAGCTTTTTTTCCAAAGCTCTCACAAATTTCACTCAATTTTTCAAGGATCCATTTCTGCATTTCCAGGACCAAGCCTGGAAAATCTTTTCATCTTTATTTTTTGTTAGAAAGCACTCGGGCGACGGCAGCTTTTATCAGGAAAGCTGGTGGCTGGTTTATCCTGAACACTTTTCTCCGAATTCTGACCCCGGCTCCTGTCAACCTTTTTCGTGCAAACTGCTTGTTACCAATTGACTGATGATGGTCGAATTTTCTTAAAGGTGTCTCTCTAAATACAACGTGAACAAAAACATTAATTTTTTGGGACTCCAATAAGTACTACATGAAAATATTTGCCGTGAATATGTTCAACATGACTATTTCATCTAAAATTTCCACATTTTATTGTGCAGTCTATCGCCCTAATTATTTTTATTTGCTCTATAAAAAAAACATTTTTCTTTGCCCTGAAACGTCTCAAACACTACTTTGATTCACATGATTTTTACAGTGCTAGGGAGGATTTAGTCCCCCAATAAACTGTAAGATGTCATTGAAATAAAAATAAAAGTCCAGTAAAAGTCATGTAACTTTTAACACACAAGTGCTCGTATGCGAGATATTGGGCAGAAGCACAAATGTCTGTTGCTAACCTAGCTGGGTTAAATCAGTGGTTCCCAAACTGGAGGTAAATTATCCCCCCCGGGGGTAATATGCGATTCTTCGGGGGGTAACGCAAAACCAAAACCACATTGTTGTTCAGTATTATGAGCGATCACTGCAAAAGAAATTTTCGGTATGAAATGCGAAAAATTTAAATTATTGAGTTTAATAAGACATTTCGCTCCATTGATTTGGGCAACGGTTGGAACAACTTTGGGAATCACTGGGTCAGATATTTAACCTATGTCCCCCAAGAAAAAAAATTCTTCAAGGTGTCAAACTTTGAAAACCTAGAACCTAAAAAGCTGTCAAATGTTTGAAGTTTCAAAACGTCGTTAGGAATTTAGTTTAGTAGAAAGACTGTCGTATGATTTGGAGACCTTCAAAGGTTTTTCATTGGGAATCGGTTACTTGAACCAGAACCGCAGCCTGACAATTGTAATACGACGGAAATGAAGCAGAAATGTGTAAATGCAATGTTATAGGAATATTGCACTGATGGGTCAAATTAACGTTTAGCTGGAACTCAGTGATACTTGTCATTGGAAACTTACTCGCAGTGGAAACAAAGGATTCGCGAATCTTTAATTGATGTGGTATGGTTTTCCTTCAACCTCTGCGATGTATTGCGAATGGATAACTCTTCAGTTGGTGTCAATTACTGGAAGATTGCAGTGGTTATCACCAGTGGTTAGCTGAGGTGAGTGGCAAGAAAGCAAACAAGCTACTATAAGACAAAGGATGTATACGCTGTTTCTTTTACTCAAATCTTATCATGGATTTCAAAATCATGAAAATGCCACCACTCAGAAGAGTAATAAAATGGGAACAAGAAAACAGCTGTTTACTCTTGTCATTACTTGCTGCAACCGGATCAAACACTGAAGCGCTCGCTTCTAATACAACTCTTGATGCAACCAAAAATGTCAGCCAAGGAGAGCTGGGCCTACATACAGTATAGCTGCTTGCTTGTTGCGTATCCTGATAGTCTGAGATGAACCAGAGCTGGAAGACCTGTTGAAAATATGTTCAAGTTAGTTAGTTTTTCCTCTTAGAGAATACAACAACCGACGGATTCTTGAAGTGCAAATGTAACAAACCCTGAATTTGTGAAGGGCGCAAAATTTTGCTAAAAACAAAACACTTGATGATGATGTATTTTTGTCCGCAGACACGAGGTCCATAGTAAAAACACACTCTTTCTGTATCCCGCAGGTTGATAAAAACGTACAGAACGTTTTACAACGGCATTGGAGGTTCATTGACAGGATTACAGCCACTTACTTCAGAGAACATTTTGCCACGGCGTTGGAGGCAGAACCACAGGGCTACAGACATATTCTTAACACTATTGTTCGCAAACACGTAACACTTGGTACATAACTGCTGCAGAGTAAGACGCTAATTCCCAAACTGGTCAAGACCAGGTAAAGTACAAATGCATTGTGTCAGCATTGGAGCGATCAAAAGTCAATAAAGTCAAAATTTTTTGCCTTTTTTAAAGCTTATGAAACGTCCACAAACCAAATTTCACGTTCATACCATCAGGCAATCCCAAGTTATTAGGTCAAAAAAAGTCAAAATATATCATTAGGGCAAAATTTATCGATGGGTCAAACTTTTCTTGCAGCAGGGTTTTTTTCTCTTTATCGATATTTTATTGAAACTACAACAACAGATATTGATGTGCGTTTGCAAATTTTGTTGTAATTGTGTAATAATAATGGGTTTGCTGCGATTTCCGACGTAATAATGTTGTTTTGCCCACTACTGAACGATTGAATATTATGCAGGATAGGCGTGGTAAGGCAAGAAACATGGTGTACTTGGTTTGGTAAATGCTCAATCCATCATGCATATAGTGTTTCAACCTTATGATGTTCTCAGGTTTGACTCTACTGTAGTTATTGTAATTATCAATATATCATCCCCAAAGTTAAACAACCAATTTCTTTTTATTTCGAAGCATAGAGTGCATGAATATGTTTCTGGGTTAACCTCAACACCTAAGACTGAGCCATTTTACAGTTGCAAACGCATAAAATATATAGGTCAAAATAAAGTCAAAATTTGCAAATTATAAAGTCAAAATTTTAAGTTTGTAGGTCAAAACATTGGTTGCCCTAGTCATGACACACTCTCAAATGAACACTCACTGCAATGTCCGAACATTCAATCACAAAGCAAAATGCGGCGGTAGTGTTCAAAGAAAAAGGACGAATGTAAACATCAAAGCACTCGACCACACGTTTTTGGGACTTTTTGCATCTTGCGAGAAACAAGTACTTGTATTTTCGTATTAATGCTTCAAATGTAGGAATGTCACACTGAACCTTCTTTCGTATGAACGAGTTCTTTTATCCACTGCTTGGCCGCGCTAGATTTCAGGGCAGGTGTTGAGCAGCCATTCGGTTGTCCTGATGACGACTAACACTCGCTCTCCAGGTAGGTTGTATTGTTTAACAAACTGGGTCCAACAACAAAGAGAATCCCTTGGGGATGGAAATTTTTGCGATAAATTTGAATTTTTGTTAGAAACGATATATTTTGTCATTATATTTTTTAGGCATCGACAGAAATTGACGTTTTGATTCCCGTCAACTCACATGAATTTGTGCAGAGAGCGTCTTCATCCGACATTTGTATTCGCTTATATCAAATATGTGGTACTTCTTGCAAGTCTTATCTGTAACTCATTCTGTAAATTTCCTGTATGACGATGAAGAGAGATGTAATATGTGGCGCTTGCTTTCCAAATGTTCAATCCCGACAAGTATTGCTTAATGTGTATATGTTGTTCTCGTCCCCGCCTCCTCTGTGTTGTGTGGTGTGTTATCAGCTTTCTCGCACGCAGTGAAGTTGTCCGGGAGGGGGAAGAAACATCGTCCCCCCACCTTAACAACGATCACCAACTTCATCACGTGAAACGAAAATATCAACGCTCTTGTCATTTTTTTTATATTTCTCAACAGAAAAAGTCCTAATTATGTTGTAACCAGCGCAGTGGCAGCGGTGCGTAATTCATTCCCCAAAATCATGGACGAGCAACACAGGGAGTCTCTGGTGGACGGATACCTGGCAATTGTTATGCTCTTAAGTCGACAATCTTTTTTGCTTTTTGCTTTGAAAAATAAACCTGAGCCCCTACAAACTTTTCTCTGGCACAACGTATAAGATAAAAAGTCGCATGATGAGCTATTTTTGGCACTGCGCCACTGCTTGCGTGCAAATGTTTTCTTATTTCTTGCGCCCTAATTCACAGGATGAGGATCTAAAATTTGGATAAACAATAAGTGAAAATGGCAAAAGAAGTTGACTTGAATCATTATGGGTGTAGACGGGCGAAAACTAAGAAAGAGTTAAAATCTGTGGCGTAACTGACGGGGGGCATGGAGGCGAGCCTCCCCCCCCTGACAAGCCATATGTAAAAACTGGGCCCACTTTAGCTGAAATTTTGATATTCTTTTGGTTTTCAGTTGGTTGTTTCTTCCGTTTTTCGCGGTGTTCTTTTTTTAGCTAGTGTAGACATCCATGACATCCGGATTCACTGTCATTCCTTAACTTTTTCTGAGTGTTGGCTAGTGGGCCCCTACAGTGGCCAGCGGGCCTCCTTTAGTTATAATGTTGACCCCCCCTGACTCAAACCTCTAATAACGCCACTGGTTAAAATGTGCCAACTTTTTGTCGAAAGATTTGAATATAGCTACAAGCATTGGTGGTCATAGCTGCTAGTTCTCCCACCAGAACACAATGTACTGTCAAGTTNAGACAAGGAAAAATAAAAACAACACTTTTCGTCTCAATATAAACTTGTACCTAACTACCTGTTTGCGCTCAAAATGATATAAAGTATAACGAGTTTGCAAACANGTTTTTTTATTCACAAAATAGGGAAGTTGAAGAAAGGACTTATTTAGGGGATTACGGTATTACAAGCTTGTATTACACTGTTAAACACTAAAAACATAACGTTGAAGTCAGGTCCCATTGTCGCTTTGTATTAACAAAAGATGATACTTCGGTGTTCAGCCCGCATTTGCTCGACCGAGGTGACGAATGAAGTCGATGTCTTCACAAACTGCTTGCCCGAGTTCCAGAGCAGTGTTTGCAGCAAGTTCACGTGCACCATCAAGCCGGTTTTGCACGCACACGCACGTAGTGATTGCGCACGCTCACACACTCGCGCACTTTTCAAGCGTGCCAGACCAGACGCATAAACAATAGATGCTGAGAGACGATAAGCGGCGGTCAGCACGCGCTCAATTCGCAAGTGTTGGCCAGCGCTTGGCAAGTTGCCAGAAGCAGCAGAAAGTGAGATAATTGCGCAATAATTATATCTGTATCGTTGACTAATGACTGAGGTCAATCCGTCTGCGGAGAGTGCAGCTAAATTTTACTTTCCAGTTGGTGAAAGCGACAACGGCTGATGCAAAGATGTAGGTTGATTGTGTAGATACATGAGGCACGTGGCAGCAGCAGCAAGTTTGTGAAGTTGACTTCACTTGCAACGCTGCACCGTGAACTCGAAGCAATTCGTTTGTTACGTCAGACAAGCATCCATTATTCGCTGTAATTTGCCGTGAAGAGCTGTCGTCTGCGCGCAGTTTGTGCATAGAGGAAATGACGTAGCGAGGCAAAAAATTAATTAGTTGCTCTGATAAAATTTGTCCGTGTCGTGTCTTGATGTTTGGCACGAAATTCTTGTTTTCGTGACTGACACCGAGAATCTTGATCTGATGAAACAACTCAAAAGACCGACTGACGGCAACCATGCAGTTGCTCAGACATTTGGTCTTCCTCTACAGCGGAGTTGAAATTTAGCGAGTGCGCTTAATCTGACGGTTTCGTTGTTCATGCCAAGCAAACAGGATTCGGGCAAAATTATGGGTAGACCGCAAAAAAGTAGTATTTTCGCTGTGCTGGAAGTGTGTTGCCTTTGTGCTGGAAGTGTGTTGTATTTGTGCTAGAAGTGTGTTGCATTTGTTGTAAAAGCATCTCACTTCTGGCTTCGCGTTTTCGTAGACGTTTGCGAGAACAGTGCATTACGCAGAGCGCGATTGTCTGCTAATTAGAAAAAATTTGAGCCTTTTTCCTGAACTCAATGCTTTATTACTTACCACAGTCAAGGTTTTAAATGTATTCTGTGCCTCCTTCAAAATATGAAACGCCATCACTGATTTTCAGCCAGGTTATGCCGTAAACTTTTATAAAAGTGTTGTAAAGTTTGTGTTGGTTGTTTGGCTGAAGAGAGACGAGCAACAAATCCATATTTGTTGTCCTGTGATGTTGATGAGTTAAGTTATAAAACAGTAAACACCAAAACTACTACTGTGCTGTCAGATAGTTTTAGTTCTGCCAGTGTATTGCACGTCCAACACTTCAATTGGTTTGCATTGCAGCAGAGACTAATCTCGGAATATAATGACGTAGTTAACAAAATGGGAACAATAGAATGACATCAGTGCAACGTCAACCTTCTTTACACTGTCACGAACCCTTTGATGTCATGCAAAGCCATCGTTACCTTGACAACAACCAAGCGCAGAGGAAACTAATGCTGGATCACGTTCTTATGCGCAGCCAATGCAAAAATGATATCGTATCCGTTAATCCTCTCTCTATCTCGAATCTTGATTACGGCTTGGCCGGAGAATACCTTTCTAATGCTGTGGTAAGTGCCTCTGTCTGTTCATAAATACTTCATGCCGTTGATTTTCGGTCTTGAANTAAGGAGCAGTCTTCGTTGTGAATAATTTTGTGGCGAATGCGGAGGTCTGGTCTACTACCAGNGGATGGTCATTACTACCAGAGGATGGTCATTGCTCATGAACGTTTTCCTCGATCTCATGCAACTGACCCGACTCCCTCTAAACTGCTAATGTGGAATGCATGACGTAGTTGTACGTATAAAACGCTGAACCATTTTGAAGCGATTGCATCGCTAGGCTTGTAACATAAATCGCACATCAAGCTTCCTGTATTGGTCAGCTCACGGTTTTAAGCTTCATGCAAAGTATCGACAACGTTTCAAGTTGCCTCGAAGCAATACTTTAATATTTCACTAGTGTCGCATACATCCATCTGTGATATACCGTTGTGCAAATGTCGTTGGTTTCCGTCATAAGCTGCGTTTTGCGGAAAATGTCTTCTGAGATCTAGTTTCTGTGAAAAGATACACTTCAGTGCGCAGCGTTGCTTAGCAACAATTTGGCATTGTGCTAGGCAGCTGATGTCCTGCCGTTGGCCTGCATGCTGCAGCAATCTGGGGGTGTCCGCAAGGCCTGCTGGAAAATACTATCTAGGAGGCCTCGGTGTCCGCGTCTCAAACCAGCTGGTACGCTCTGATGATCATGACGCAGTGCGTCTGACGTCGCTTACGCAATGACTTCGGTGTAACGTACTTNATCAACNNATTTTCTTCGAAATCTTCTGTTCTCTTGTTTTCACTTGGACAAGTTGTGCGCATGCGCTGTCACCCCTGCGTCGCAGCAACGCATTTGAGAGTTTTTTGTTTAAAAGTAGTGCTTTTTTCAGGAACTGGTTCAACTTTATTTCGCGCAACGTCGTTTCTCAATAAAGGCTTTCTCAATCAGTGGCACTTTAAAGAAAAAACCTCCCTTGGGTTTGTGGCGTTTATGCTCTGTTTCCATTGTTGGGTAGTGAGAAATTTAAAAACATGCATTTAAGCTTTGTACAACTTTAGACTTTAATTGTTTAATCAACCGACCTACCAGTTCCTGACGCATACTTTTACACACTGTTAATCTTAGCTGCATACTATTTAATGAAATTTCAAATCATAAAAATGTAACAGCTACAACATGACATGACTCCAAGTTTCCCACGTTCAATATTAGCGATACTTTTTCAGCTTTTTTTACAAAAATATCTCATAACGTTAAATACACATCAAAGCTATGACAAAACTGCAGCAATTGTGACGTCAGTTTGTTTTTAACAGATTTAAGTAAGTCTGCTTATTAATGAATTAGAAATAGATGAACCTGATCACAACTAATTTGAAGTTTTGCTGTATGTACGCAGTTAACTGGTATGTTCCGATTTAACGTTTGACGAAGATAATCTAACTCTGTTGTTGACTGAATGTTGCTTTGATTTTTAAAAATCGTTTGCTCAAAAAACGAATTATGAAGCAATCCTCACTCATCGTGTGTCTGATTTCCAAAAATAACATAATACATTGACATCGTCACAAACAAAACCAAATAGTTTCCCATCCATTGCAAAACCTTCCAAGATTTTTCAAACCATAAAATAATGTGCTACAATGTATCTTTAAGTTTAGCATGAAAATGTGTCTGACGTTTAGTGTTCCATGCTCTCTTCGCTCAACGTCTAATCCTGATGTTGATTATTCTCCCATTTGTCTTTTGAGCAGGGTTCATTTCACGAGTTGGGGTGAACATCGCTCTTGTATATGGTTTCTTTCTTATGCTATTCACCTGCTTGTTTTTTTCTGCTCTGCTGCTGCAATTCTGCTTACTGATTGAATAGTAAACACCCCTCAGGCAACCACCAGCAGCTTCATCTTACATGTCGTTTTTTGTTTTCAGCTTCTTTGGCGTGTGCTCGCATTTGCAGCATGTGCTAAACATCAACTTTATTTCTTAGCGTTATGGTGCGCATGTTGAAAGCCTAGACAACGACCTCGTTTCAGATTCAACTACATTGCGTATTATGTCTTCGCGTGTGGCGTTATGTGTGATTGCACTGTCGGCCAAGTTTAAGCCGTGGCTGTCAGGGATACGAGGAAAGGACAGTATCTTGGAAGCAAAGAAGTTAAATGTACGCTGTCCATGAAGCTGTCTGATGCAGAAGCCAAAGCAGCAGCTGTTTTGCTGCTTGCGTGGCGATGCATTACGCCAGGGTCTCCAGCACTTTGTCAGAGGGCCACAAACTATTACACTACAGTCCGAGGGCCGGACATCTTGCGTAATGTGATGGTTTCGGGATATGTTGCATTCTACAAAATCAACAAATGTTTNGTAATCATATTATTTTTTCATTAATGACNAACTGGCTTCGCGGGCCGTAGTTTGCAGACCCCTGNAGGTCAGAAAAACAGGGGTTGGTCTGAACACCCTTGTTGGCGCCAACTCTAAAAGACATCAGGTTGTCGTAAAAGCGTAAATGGAATTCGATGCTAAGGCGATGTAAAACTCTTTGAAGAGTTTGTTGAAGTTTGTAAAATCAACTGAGCAAAGTTTGGCTGACATGAGCTTGTCTGAATTTGAAAAAATCTTCATCACCTGCCCTTTTTTATACTTTGAAAAACCATGCAACTCTCAACGCACAAATGCAGTTGATGCAACACTTCTGCATGGTAGTTTTTGCCATTTCTTATTCCAGTACGACTTCACAAGCATTCCAAACTTACTCTGCTCCAAAATGATTTCCTCTTAATAACTATATTTCTATCCACAAAGGTTTTAGGATTTTCGGCTGAAACTATCTTCTCATGGCATGCGTTGTAACATTCTAACAATACTGTGTTGAAACATTGCACGGCTCGTATCTCCATCGAGTGCCATTACTCATCTGTGGTCGTCGTGTGACAAAGTACTCATGATTATGCTTTGTTGTGATTGGTCAAATCGCTTCATAACTCTTTCCAGCACTGTGCTTCGTTCCAGCTTAATCGAACATTGTTTTTTTCGCTTGTTGAAAAATGCGCTAGATCAAACAAGTTGTTTGCAATTTGCTCATGAACTACAATCAGACAGCAAAGGAAGCTGCGTTTTAGAATATGTACCTGCAAAACTTCATAAACATCGAGTTGCGCCTTATTACGTAAAAAAAAGCTTGTCAAAGCAAGCAAAAGTGTGAAAAGGAAAGCTTTTTTTACCTGAAACTCTGCGCAGCAGTAGAAAGTTTTTATCGTTTGTCTGATTAGAGGGCCCGGAGTCATGTTAAGCCTTAGTTTATGTTCACAATGTCGTCATTTTTATAATGCTGAAACTTTGAATTATGGCCAGCGGAGTGACCGGAGGTAAAAGCAGCAAACGTTGCATTTCCACTGTTTTGATGTGTCATCATGATATTGGCACTTTGCTGCCGCTTTATGCAAAATGTTTGATGAAAAACGTTCTCAGGTTGTTGGTTGTGGCAGAGAGATTAACTACCGGTATTTTGCTCGTTATCAAGCTTCTTTATCATGGGAAGTACCCCGCTTCTGTGTTTGGCATCGCCCCGCCGGCTGTAACTGCCACAGCGTTTTGTGGGAATGCCCGAATGACCAGAGCAACAAAATAAGATCAACAGAGTTTAAGTGAACTTTCCGCTGTGAAGCGTTTTTAATTATTATACACTAGCGATGGTTGCACAAAATTTTCTACACTTTTGTTGATTTATGCGACACCTTCTGCAACTTGCGCTGTGTTCCTGTTGTTGATGATATTTCCCAACATGGATGAATGGATGAAAAAAGGCTAAAGCTGTATCAAGAACTTCGATTTTCGCGGATGTGCTGAAACTACGCACACTGCAGTACTTCAACGTTTGTCGAGGAATATATTGCTGTAGTAAATATCTTGTTGTGGTCTTTGGGACATAGCTTGTTTTTCTGACATTCAAATGCAAGTTGATATACCAACACTCGTTGCAAATAAAAGAAAGTTAAATTGAACCAACGAACAACAAAGGTTTTAAGCGATTGTCAAGACAGTTATTACTCCCAACTATGAACCCCCCACCGCCACCACGACGCCAGTCGCAGCTGACAATATCTACTCACGTGATTCCAACCATAGAAATCGAAGCAAGCTCAACGGAGCAAACAGGCAACCGTCGAAATTAAAACATTCTGTTGGGGAAGTGTTGACATCCTCTGTGCGGTAATAACCAGAAGTAACAGAAAAAACAAGCCACCTTCCACAAAATCACCACGAACAGTCTTTAACTTCGGCATCGGTCACTTTTCGGCCCAAAACCATGTTGCAAAGAAAGTCAATCCGCGCGGCTTTAAACTTCTGTTTGAAACGTCATCCACGACAGTGTCGGGTTCCCTCGTTGGTGATGTTTTGCCTCACGGTGGCGGCAGAGACCTTGGAGGGCGGAAGGCTTCGTCACTCTGGTTTTTGAAAAAGGTTTGAGGGGGGCGGTGGTTTGAGTTCGTGCTTCGTTAGTATCGTTTTTATTCAAGATGACCGAACACCCAAAAACCCTTCGAATATGTGTATCTTTTAAATTTTTAGTTCACAATGTTAGCAGAACATTTCGATTCGATTTGGATCGATTTGTTTGCGTTTTTGTATTGATTACTGACAAACATCTTAGCATTTGCGAATTGAACACTAATAGGTGGTCAGCAGTGTTGATCTTAAAGTGATCCGTAGTTACACACAGGACGTCGGAACAACGGTAGGGTGCAGCAAACAAGTTGAGGGCAATACAAACTTGTAAAGAACAAAAACGGTTACCAATTCTTATGCTTGTTTCTGTTCAGCAACAATGTTGACCTCAAAAATAATAACAGAAATTATAGAAAACCATTCTGAATTTCTGGGTGCGTGAATAGCTGGAATAAATTTGTTTCAATTCGATCTTGATAAACCATGAAATTACCGATGATGCTTTTATGAAAAAAGCACCTGCGCCCTGTTGCCCTCCCTATGAAAGGTCAGAGGGGCAATGCCCCCGTCATGCACCTGCTCTGCGGCATTCCTTGTTACAATGCATATAAACGTAGCAATGT
>JGI24158J21664_10007242_pt1 | contig 14728 bp, 12 predicted proteins | sample Ectturendosymbi3_FD_21664 | JGI IMG/M metagenome (IMG submission 21664) | reverse complement strand
AAGAACATCTCCATGAAACAAAGATGGATCTGCTTCGATCAGTGGTCATCTCAACCGCTCTTTACGGATGCGAGAGTTGGAACCTTACCCTTAACCTGGAGAAGAGGATAGCAGCATTCGAGATGCGGTGTTTCCGCAGATTACTCCAGATTCCCTACATCGCGCACCACACCAACATCTCAGTAACACAAGAGGTCAGCTCCATGATCGGCGAAACAGACGTCGCAAATTACAGTGGTTTGGTCACGTATCCAGACACACGGACTCTCTCGCGAACACTATCATGCAAGGATCTTTATCAGGTAAATGAACTCGAGGTCGTCCAAAGACCAGCTGGATTGACAACATCCACTCATGGACTGGCTTGAGCCACGAACATTGTTTAAGAAACTGTTGGAACCAGAATCACTTGCAAACGATCAGCATGCTGCTAAAGCGCCCGAATAAACTGAACTGAGCAAGTGCAGCGGTGCTGTTTGTTCAATTGCTAAAATCCACATCGCCCAATCAGACTCAACGGGATAGTGCTTAAATTGTTGTAAGTGAATTATCACCGTTTCCTAAGAAAGCAGACATAGCAACCATGACAAAAAAGAAAGTCAGAGAAAAATTGGAACTCTTTCCACACGAAATGCAAAGTTACGAACCATTCCAATAGCCAGGAGAAATTCGGAATCAACGAGAAGAAAATTATTGGATGAGGAAAAATGTCTCACGACTACGATTGCAATATGGCCAGCAAATGTGCAAAGCCACTTATTCCATGAACACGATGTGCTTTTTCTCAACTCTATGAGAACGGATTGGCAGATTGTTATGGGATACTAGGATAATAAGCTAAGAAAAAAAGTGAACAGAAAAGCTGAAAAAGAGAGAGCACAAATTCTGAGAAAAGAGAAGGAAGTAATGCGAAAAGAGAAGAAACTACAGTAACGCGAAAAATGACTATGGCAGTGGTTCCCAACCATGTCAGTGTCCTGGATCCATTTGACGATTTCGCTGAAAGCCGTGGACCCCTTTAATAAAATTAGTCAAAACTGTTACACGCAAGTAGTCTCTACCAGAAAAGGCTATCATCTATTTTGCCCACTGTAAGTCATCAATGTTCCATGGAACTCATCACGCAAGAAATTGACATTGCTGCATAACAATCAAATTGTCTAATAACGAATGAAATTGTGCGTAACCAGCACTGCTAAGGGCGGGATAATTGTACATGATTTGCGTTAGGTGGAAAAAATGTGAAAAGTTGATTCACCAGGCATTGAAATATTCAGAAACAGTATTGCCCGATGGAGAAACGCGCCACAAAATTTTCTAAATCTGGTGACATTTGAAACAACTTGGTGACAAAATAGAAGCTTGGTTCTAGACGCGTATCTGGTAAAATTTTATACTATTTTCCACTTTCCAGTGGATGAAAAAAATGCTTTCCAGACGAAATCCAGTTAACTATTTCTTAATTTTAGCGTGGAATTCGGCAACACTGTTTCTATTGCTCGCCTTATCACGCAGGGTTCTGGAGCCGGAGACAAAAGTTTTAGATGCCTGGAGCCGGAGCCTAAAATTTAAGTTCCGGCTCCACAGCCCTGCTACCTTGGCGTCATCACAGGCTGGTTAGCCCCGCCAGCCTGCAGGGTGTGGTCCGCTTGCGACGTTTTCGTCAGTGTGAGAGTTACAGTTGACAGGTTGAGGTTAGAGTTCGGGTGAGTGATAGGGGTTAAAAATTAGATGTAAGTCAAGGTAAGATTTGAAATGTTGGTTTGTCTGATCAACTTATACTTCTGTTCATGAGTGTGGCAATAGGAGACCCAAGCAGCAAGTGCGCAAAGCTTCACACTGTGTCATCAAGCAACAATTGAAACTGAACCCCATGCTTATTTCATTATTGCTTGTTCGCCCCACATAGGTCTACGTGTGGGTGCTGTTCCTAGCGCACATCCCGTTCGCGGTGAATCGCGTGTGCGATACTGCACCAACCAAGCAGCCTCAACACAGCGTATCTGATGAGCAACAGGATAAGTTTATTGATCTGCAAGATTATTCCACAGCCAAAGACCTTTCAGATAACAAGACATTTGAGGAATTCTGGATTCATGTACTTGTGTCTCAAACACAAGGTCCACATCAATCAATAGAACACAAGGGTACAAAAGTGCTTTAGTCACAACGCATCACAACCAGGAGAGGCGTTAACTGGTACGGGTAGTCGCTACTGAAGAGGAACGAACAACGGACACTGAAACAAGGCACCAGTAACTTCTGCATTCCGTCATCGTCGCAAAGAGGCGTTACACATGGGAGAAAAATGGAGACTTGATAAAAGCATCAGACAATTGAAACGAGCAGGTGAAAACGTTGGATGAAGATACGAATCGTTGAACAAAAGCATATAAATTGTTTCTAATCAACGCATCAAATATCCTGATGGAATAAGCAACTTGATGTGGGCGAATGCGTACATTCGCTTTTCACAAGTTTTCACAGGAAATCGGAAAAATTCACGCACTTTACCCTAATTCAGGACACACTTAACTCGCCATCATCTTTATTAGAAAGTTTCAAAATCTAAATTGGATCCGACTCGGTTTCTGAAAATAAAATTATGGTCGTGTGCAATATCAAATTATGGTCACTTTCTTTATAAACTGTGTTGCCTTCAACTCCTATCATGCAGTAATAATGTTTTGGCAGTACTTGTGAACTGCCCCAAACCTTGGAACTTTATTCTTGTAGCAGACAACTTGTCTAAATGAGCAACATGGAAAAACACCGTACAATCAGTCTGAGTGTTGCCCAGTTGAAAAATAATTTACTGTATGAATTGAATGTAGATTTTTTGGTACCGGGGGTTTTCCGGTAAGTGCCCAGTTTTTAGTCCGCCCATGGGCGCTTATTTTAGGTGGTCGTTTATATGGTGCTGATATTTGAGTTGAATACTACCGTACCAGTATTTGTACCTGTCACCTTACACGGTACGTCCAACGTTGTACCGTACTGAGTTTGAATACTATTTGTAGTTGTCACCTTACACCAGTGGTCGGCAACTTTTTTTATCGCGGCGCAGATAACCTTTTCAATAGCTATTGAAGACCGACTACATTTGAAACCACTAGAACAAAACGTGTGCATGTGTAGTTGTTCAGACACAGGCAATATGCAACTGCCATATAACAGCCCGGGCGGTTATTTGGTCCACGTCTTATTTTCCCAATGTGTCTATTTTCCTATCAACGACCCTGGGCGGTCTTCCGGAAAACCCCGGTACGAATTTTTCATCAAATTCTGAAGTTTCTTTTGTCTTTCCCTAATTGCCATTTTCTAACAAGTCTTTTCGGTCTTGCTTGACGATCGATTGAGAATTGATAATGGAGTATTTATTTAATGTTTTCGAATCCATAAACCATGATGGACAAGACACCCATATATGAAGCTCACAAACTAGCTTTGATGCTTATCACCGTTGTATGTTGCTGCGACAAGGTCCAAGTATAGATCAATTTCCATTAGATTTTCGTACAACACGCTGACGTATCTGAGATCGCCAGTCGCGTCACGGACATTACCATAGTGTATTTTCCCCCAACAGTATACGAATATCCGTTCCCTTGCCTCAGTCATCGCATGGACTGAAAATCCGCTTCCCGCGAGACTGACTTCGCTTCGTTCTCAGGCTGTTTACTGTTGCGTCTGTTATCCCAAATGTTTCCTGGCCTCTGCAGCCTTCAAGTACCACATACAACGTTGCATACAAGATACAACGTGGATTTTCAGTCCATCGTTTTCGCGGGAACGGAAAATAGTTTACTGTGGGGGGAAAATACAGGATGGTATGGTAATGTCCGTGACGCGACTGGCAATCTGAGATACGTCAGCGTGTTGCACGAAAATCTAATGGAAAAATACGTCGGGGTTGAAGTAAACGCAATAAAAACAAACTAAGCAAGTGATGACAAACTGTTTATTCTGCAAATGTGAAGGTATTAGTGACCGGATTTCTATTGCACTATATTCCAACAACTTCATACCTCAATTTGAATGTGCTTTGGCTGACGCAAATTGCCGAAATTTGATTTGTCTGATGCCATAAGAATGACCTTCTGTGCAGTCCCGTCGCCATGGGCTTAGCCCCCAAACAAAGCTCCTCAAATTGAAACGTGAAACACTGTGAATCAGTGAAGTTTTTGTCACGTTTTACATTGACAAGCCCCCCTGCAGAACCGCAAAGCCCCTTATTGAAAACTTTCTGGAGACGGTTCTGCTTCTGTGGTGTGTTTAAAGTAATCGTTAAATGTAGAAGGAAGCTGTGATTTATTGTATCTATACGAGAACCACGCTTTCGAAAATTGGCAAGTGATTATCCAGAAACAAAACGAGAATATTCTGGAGTGAATCGCTTCCTTAATCCTCGTACCTTCACATGAGTTTTACCAAATGGAGAGGAGGTCAATTGTGACTGGCTTGCTTGTTCTCCAACCAAGACTTGTGTTTTCTGTTTCCCATTCATTTTGTTCTCATAAGACAGAAGTATAAAGCTATGTACCTCAAGTGATAATGATTGGAAGAATATGAGTCAGAATTTGAAAGCTCCTGAAACAAGCAACAACATATATGTGTGACTCTTGCTCATCGGTCTGCGGCTGGTGTTCGAACTGATGCTGAGCTGCACAAAAATATGATTGAGCAGCGTAAATACTGCAAAAATGTGCTTGCGCGTTGTGTTGTGCCAATTGGCTTTGTTTGTGGAAGAGGTCTATCACCTCGGGGCACTGGCAGTAATGACATTGTTGATTTTGGCAATAACGGCAAATATTTGGGAATATTGGAGTTGACCAATTTGCTCCTTTCCTGTCTCAGCATATTCGTCAACATAAAACCTGCGGACATGGTCATTCGTCTTACTTTTCAATATCAATTTGTGAAGAAATTGTCACGTTCATTCTTCTCCATCATATTGAGCAAGTTCTTTCAATTCACTGCTTGGCCGCACTAGATCTCGGGGCAGGTGTTGAGCAGACATTCGATTGTCTCATCGTCCGGAACCGTCAGACCGTGCAGTCCATGGGGAGGTCGATGGATTGGACATTGGAGGACAACATGGTCGACGATTTGTTCTTCTGCGCCACACTCGCAGGCCGCAGAAGAGACCATATCCCATTTGTACAAGCAGGAGCGGAAACGTCCGAGATAGGTGCGGAGGCGGTTAAGTCGGACCCAGGCTGTCCTTGGGAGGATCATTTAAGCAGAGTGGGTGCCGGTGTCGGGGATGAAAGTATGGAGTCTTGTAGTGTTTTCCAACCACTCCGTCCTCCATTGGTGATCCTCCCAGAGCGATGCACTTCTGTTGTTTTCTTCAGATGAACTGGTTGGTTGTTGTACGGCGAGTACAACGGGGTCAGAAATGGCACGGCCCAATATTTTTCAGGCCCGGACCGCCCATAGCCCGCAACATCCAGCCATTAACCGCCCGTGGACCGAGGACATTTATTCTTTTTGAAACAGGCCTGCTCATGGCCCGCTAAACAATTGTACGCTTTACTCAAAAATATCAAACAAAAACAATTTAATTGCTAAAGCGATTGTGATCATAGGCGTAGCCAGAGGGACCCAAGGGGACATACCCCCCAAATGTTTAGCATATCTCGTCATTTTGTGCTTTGAGAGGCGGTACCCAAACAAAATCCTGTTATTCGCCTAAAATCAAACATTTCAGCTCCCCCCAAAATTTCGTCCTGGTTACACCACTGATAGTGATTTGGTTCATATGAAAGAACAGCTATTCATTTTCAAGTAACTAGTCTCCGCGAAGACGACGAAGTTGAATCGATCAGCAAAGCTTTTTTTGCAAAGTACATAAGTATTGATCAAACGAGGCTTCCACTATTGCTCTATCTCGTCAGCGCCATGTAATTTCTTTAAAATTATTTGATGTGTTGAAAACTAGAACAGAGTTCAAGTTTTCGCAGAGAGGCGGGTTGTCCGTTATTCACAAATCCTTCCACTCAATGAAAATTAGTTTCACTGGATGCACAAACGGCTGAAATACACAACACACATCTGGCCAACCTTGCTAAACAAGGAAACCCAGTTTTATTTTTTCTCCAAAACATGAACACATTTAATCCACCAAATTGCATTTCATCATCTTCCTTCATATATATACTATTAGAAAAAGTGGTCTGCAACATATTTCAAACATTTGTTTGCCTCGGTAAATACTTGGTAATTTTCTTCTGTGGTTTTAATTCCCAAAATTTTCAGGCAAGCTTTCTCTTTGCGATCACATTTTTCGAGTTGCAATGACTGTGGTTTGCATCAAATGCAAAAACGATTAATCTGAAGCAAAGCTACCGTCACAATCTAGTTTCCCAACAAAATATTTGGCTCTTCGTAAGTTTCCGTCTTTCATTAATATTTAATACGTTCAAGGCCTTAAACCCTGGATACAAAAGAAGCCCATTGTGCATTGGCCTAATTGGTAGTTTTCCCACCAGAAGCAACATTGGTTCTTTTTTTAAATTGCTTGCTCATGTGGAGTACTCCAGTCCATGAGGGCGGCGATTGGCGATTAGCTCAGTGACAGAGTGTCCATCTCTCAACTGAAAGGTCGGATGTTCGATCCACGACCACCGAGTGACTCACAGTAGCGCTCCTTCAGTAAGATCGTTCACCACAACCGCCCCGGCAAAAGGCATTATTCAGGCTTCGGCCTGCCACCAACTGTCGCTAATAAATCTGTCGCATTGCATATTGCTCATACTCACCAGCTTACAATCATTATTCGCGTTACCATGTCAATACGACAGAATACGAAGCAGTGGAACGTTTTCTCACATTCATCAAAATTTCCAGTCATACAGATCAGAATCTTGCTGATATACTCTACCTCAGTACTTAAACAGAGCAGCTTAGGTATATTTCAACAAACGAATATCTGTACTGGGAAATGTTCTCTGGTTGAAGAAAGTTATTTTGTTAGATTTCGAAGTTATTATTTATTTATTTGTTTATTTAAAGACAGTCTTGCTACAGGCGGTAGCCTGAATGGTGCAATGTTATCGTGTCATGTCGAGCTTTCTAAGAAACAACGACACAAGAAAACTAACAGCAAGTATAGAAGAAAGAGCGCATGAGACTATGCCAAGTAAAATTAGAATCTATTGCAGGTTTCCAGAAAGTCCTCAACAGCGCTAAAAACAAGAACTGAAATAGTGATCGACGCATCAGACACACCAAATAATATCAAACAGAACAAACCAACGTGGCCCAAATAGAAGCGTTCAGCAATTACGCAACTGGTCAGAATCAATGAACCTTAAAACGCGCTGGTCCAGCTGTGCAGTGAAGGTTGAAGTGGAAGAACAGGTGTAGATGGATCCAGTCCCGTCGCCACGGGGGGTTGGTGGGCTAAGCCCCCAAACAAAACTTCTACTCGCCCAAAATTGAAAAAAAACACTATAAATCAAGAGTTTCTGTCAAATTTTAGGGTGTCAAGCACCATGCACAAACGTAAAGCCCCCCTATTGAAGATTTTCTGGCGACGGTTCTGTCTGAATCGGTCTCTATATCGCCGCATCCACAAGGACAACAATTGTTTCTGGTGATATTTAACGGTCTGTGGGCGAAGCGAAGCATACAACATATATGGACGCAGGGACGCCGGAGAGCAAGGGCATCACGGGGACATTGAGCCCCTATCATTTCATAAGGGGGCTACGGGGCAGGAGGTGCCTTTTCATAACAGTATCGTAGATAATTCATAGTTTATCAAAATCGAATTGAAACAAATATTGCAGCTGTTCGTGCACACATGAAACTCAGAATGATTTCTATAATTTCTGTTATTATTTTTGAGGCCAGCATCGTTGATGCGCAGAAAGAAGCATAATTGGTAACGATTTTATTGATTTTTATAAGTCTAATTGCCCTCAACTCTTCTACTTCCTCCCCTGTCCACCGTTGCTCCGGTGTCGCTGTATGGACGCCAGGTGTCGCTGTATGGACGCCAGGTGTCGCTGTATCGACGTCAGATGGGGGTTGATTCCTAAAATGTGACGGGTACTGTTTTTTGACAAGTGATGATAGGAATTTAGACGATTTATGAAAGTGGAGTGGCTGGCTGAAGATTTTATTGCGAGTGGGAGAGAGTTCCACAAGCTGGAAACCTTAAGCAGAAAAAGTTATAGGCCAAGGATTTTCTAAATTGTGGAATTTGAACATTTTACTTGTAACATAAAGCATAAGGAAGGAATTCTTTGAACGATCTGGAAAAACTGGGAGGAAAGGGGCAGGACACCACATCAAAAATTAATTTGGAGAAATAACTAAGTAACAATGTTTATCTGACACTTAAAAAGTAATTAAATAAATAAATTTTCATTGAGCCTTTTTTGTCAGATTTGTATCATGGGTGAATACACACAATTGGGTGAATATCTAGCTTGTCAAACACAAAAGAAATTATATCGCGTTGTTGGTCGACGAGATTCCGTTGCAACGAAAAGTTCTCTGCTTTTGTACAGATGGAGGTGCTTTTGTACATTTTCGCAGGTGATGCAGGAAATGCTTCATTTCCACGTTTGCTTCGTGAGGAAGATACATTCGAGGGATCGCTTCACTGCAATAAGAAGAGAATGTGACGTAACAATCCGGCAACGTCGGTTGTTTAGAACATAGAGAGGGGAAACTCGACAAAAACAGCTTTTTTATTTTCTAGCACGGCAACTTTATTTTCTAGCACGGCAACTTGGCAATCACGAAAACAAAATTTGCAAGTTTATTTCATGGATAGGAAAATGTACTAGTGTTATAATGACTTGAAAAAGTTATCTAGCAGCTTTAGTCAAATAAAGATAAACTAAATAACAGAACGCTGCGATATTTTAGCAAAAAGAAAGGAGAGAGTATATTCCTACAAAAGAGCTGTGATTATTCAGCTCAAATTGTTTAAATTAACGAATTTCATAAATATGAAGTGGTACAGGACATGTTAAAAATACCCAGCAAGATACTGCAGGCGTACAATACGCACGATTGTGACGCTTATCCAACCATAGCACCCGCCGAAAACAAAATGAACCCCTTATAAATTCCCCTCTACAAAAATACAAATGAGCAACACAACTAAGCCTTCCAACGAGCCAAGCTATGCAATGAGCCTTGCAGTTGAAATAACTTGTCAAAATTTCCATCAGTTTCACCTCTGTTCAAAAACATGCTGCTTGACGCGGTTTGAGGAAAAGCCTATTTTTCTCGTCATTATTTCCCAATCTTGGTGAAGACTTTCTCTATTTAAATTTCCTGCAGTTGTGATGATGAAGGCATTTTCTTCGTTTTTGTCTGTTTTTGTTTGTTTAGTTATTTTTTGCATTAAACTTCACTTTTAACGATCAGCAACGCGTTATTTTTTGTTGCAATCTTTTTCATTGCGATTTTTAAAACGTGCTGCAATCGGCCATGCTCGGGCGCTCTGTCCGGCCCGCCGTTGTTCTAAGTCGTTTGGCAGATTGCACTGCCCATAACTCGAATCACGGTTTGTCAAACTTTATCAACTATTCAAAAAGTTTTTAACTTTATGAATAGTCATGTAACATGAAGAGATTGAACTTCCATTTGAGGATCTTTTCCCTTCATACATCACTGCAGTGACGGGTCTGCAAGTGCAAGGGAGTAAAACAGAAAGAAGTTACAATTTTTGCGAATGTTTATTGCAGAAAAATAATTCTTAAAATAATTATTTTGGGAGTATACACAGTTTTTATTCCCAACAAAACTACAAACTTACTTCTGCCTTGTCTAAATAGAACGGACGCATCCTGGGTTTCAGGTCTGCAACCATGGGGGCAACCGGGCGACTGTCCCCCAAACGTTTTTTCACACATTTTCAAAAATTATTTTGAAAGCTCTAATTTTTGTTGTTAGGTAAAACAAGTTGCAATCATTTTGCACCCCCCGAAATTTCCTGCTGGTGTCATCCTGCTGGGTTGGTATTTGCCAGAAAAGTAAAACAGTTTATTGCATCCAAAAATCACCAAATGTTTAGATTTTATCTAATTTACTGTTTTGTATAAAACCGGAGCCTAAAACCATTAATTTTGTAACATGTGCTGCGCGTTTACTTGACTGGTAATGCAAGAATGTCACTCTTGGTTGATCGACGCTTAACCAGCAGCAGATTCAGAATAGTTTGGAAAATAACTCGTAACCAGTGTTTGACGTAACCGATTAATTTCTTCAAACTTGATTTATGGATGTTTTTGTTTCTGCTGTTTCACACACAATAGCAAGCACATAAAGTCAAACCAGTTGTACTAGCAAACTTTTACGAAGGCATTCATTCGAAATGTGAAAAAATCGAAGCTTAGGAAAAATGTACAGTTAAGATATTTGCGAAATGTTCGCTTTGTTACTGGCTTTAGTTGAGAAATTTTGTCGCGTTACGACCTTTGCAAAACATGCAAAGCAGACTCAGGTGTAAATCTACCACCGACTACATCCCAGAGGATGATTGCTTAGAAACCTTCCCCTGTCGTTTGAACCTCATCCCTTTCGTCTGAGCTCAGACTAAAATTAACCGGAAAAATAAACACCACAACTAGTTTTCACCTGTGCGAGAGGTTTAGAGTTGATTGTCGTTATATTTGCTTGCTGGTTGATGGCTGAGCCTGTACAGAATACAAGTTCAGTTAAACGATCTTCAGCAATATATATCACTTGCGAGAACTAAAAAGATTTTTCACGAAAAAAGTTAAAAAAAAACTGAGATAAATGAGAAATAACAGCGCAAGAAACAAAGATATCAATAAAGTCACGTTGGCGTTTTCAGAAAAAAGTGTTTCCATCGCCAGCAGGATTTTCTGGATGAAGCTCGGAGCTAATAACTTGCGGATGGTGCTTGTTGTGCAGCAAGCGGAAAATGTCAGTCACTGATGAAGAAGGCGGATCAGCCGTAGCCAAGCAACACGAGCGGATGATTCAAACATCAAAGATAAGCAGTGACGTAGAAGACGCACTGACATTTTATATGAACAATGCTGCTGATCAGAAGCGACATTAAGCTGAACAAGCGTTTCTGGTCATTAGCAAAGCTGACATTTCTGGTTTATCACTATTTAAAAAATGGCGGGAACTATGAAAAATGAGACTAGCCATAAATCAAAATTCAAACCAGTTCACTTCAACCAAAAATTATTCAATGACGTTGCTTAATTCTATGCTAAAATAAAATGCATTTAGGAATATGCCACATGCTCCATGAGTTCAGGTGCTGTACTTTGCAATTGCATTGCAGCGTAACCCTGACTCCTCATCGTGCTTCATGTGCGGTTAGCACTAAGCACGCAGCTTTTATTGTATTTGGCCCTGGATTCCTTGACTCAGTTCCGGTCACCGGGAGCTCACTGCGTTTACAGCCTCTTTTATTGTCCGCTGACGCCGCGGACCTTCTTCACATTCTTTGGCTTTTAATACGCCGTGCAATTTTGGCCTTTATTCCCCACGTTTGTTCTTGACCCTTCACCCCTCATACTTCTATGTTCAGCAACTTCCAGCGAAACAGCGTCAATCGCAAACAATATTTGGTGTTAAAAAGGGGGTTCCTGACCTCCATATACCTTTACATGAAAGGGGTCCGTATATTTTGCTATACAGAGATTTTATTCGCTGAAAACAAGTTAACAGTTTAATTTTGTCTGGGAATTTGCTTCTGCGTGAAAGTCCATTTCAAATTGTAAATTGTTTGAAGTTATTTAATTTTAAATTGTTCTTTGTCTACACATTAAATTGTTGAGGCCCCCTTTGGTGCATTTGCACAATAATTTTGCTTTTGTTTGTAAACATATGACTTTCTTCAGAGCTTATTAAATGTGGCTCTAGAGTGGTTCATAAGCTTTTTAATAAAACAATGCAAAAACTAAGTGCGAAACTCTCAAATAGGACCCCACGACATCTCTGAAAACTGGGATCGGAGGCGACCGCCTTCCGCCCCCCCTATTATCCACAGCTGCCCCAACGCATTGGGTACACTCCAGTTTGGGTTTCCAGGAGCTTGGTGCAGTTTCATGAAGTTACTGCCGCGAAGCATGAAACGACAATAGATGCATTTTATGGCAATATTTAAAAACACACAAAGAAAACTGTTCGTGATATGTCAGACATAAGAAAGCGATGATAGCAATGAGCGTAAAACCTGCAGCCATGATCACCACGTGTCAGACCAAAGCATTCAACGACCAGGAACGTCCACAACCCTCAAACAAAACCTTCCTATCCACTCCAAACCAGGCCCGTAGCCAGATTTTAAGTTTGGGACCAAAAATCCATTTTTAGGGGGGCAAGGTTCTTGTTTTCATTATACGTTTGAAACAAATTTTTCTGGGCACAACAAAATTTGGGGGAAATAGTCCCCCGTTGGCTACTGACCTACGTCGAGGTAAAAAGAGGTTAAAAACCACTGGTCTATAAAACTAATTTCCAGCGTTGGCACAGAATAAAGTAACCTCCGAGAACATAAGGAGCTCGAGCGAGAATATGACCGATGTGGAGGTAATTTATCCACTACAGTACAACGTTGCATCGTCGTTGATTGCAGCTATAGTGCGTTGAAAATATGCTCAACAGGACCGGGCTGCACAATAGACGGAAATCACTACGGCGTCTTTTCAGTTAGAAAATATTTTTAAAGATTTCAAGCTCTTTATAATACGTCGATTTGTTGCTAGAGCACGATTCACATTTTCCTAATCATGGATTTGAAATTTATCAGAATGTTACTGTTATAAACCGCAGGTGGAGTCCGCTGATACATGCTACATAACCAATACTTGTAAGCAATACCAGTTGAAATAGTTTTTCTGAGTCGGTGCCAGCTCGTTTTTAGTGATACGGCCACAATTAGTAGAACTCATGCTCCCATAGAACTCATGCTCCCATAGAACTCATGCTCCCATAGAACTCATGCTCCATAGAACTCATGCTCCCATAGAACTCATGCTCCCATAGAACTCATGCTCCCATAGAACTCATGCTCCCATAGAACTCATGCTCCCATAGAACTCATGCTCCCATAGAACTCATGCTCGCATAGAGCTCATGCTACCATAGAACTCATGCTTCCATAGCAGCGGTTATTTTGCGGCTCTATGCTCCCGAGAAAAAGATGCCTTTTTTAGCCACTCATAGTAAGGGATGCTCTGTAAGTACTTTCTGTCACAGCGCAGTTGTGGAACAAAGTCCAAAATCTAACCTGAACTGAAAACTTTAATACAATCGTAAACTAAACATTTACTGCTTAAAGGGTATCCACTTCCTTGAAGTTTGAAAAAATTAGAGGGGATATTGCTCTCCACAATTCTACACCTCGAATTCTGCAAACCACTGCCTGCAATGCACACTATACAGTTGTTGTACTATTAACTCTTCGCCATTGAGTCAAAAGGCAAAAATAAAAACGTGTTTACCAGTAAGGTTAAGCAATGTTACGACCCAACAAAATTCTCAAACCGTTCCAAAAATCAACCCAACTCTCTCAGTGTGTCCTTTCTCCAGAAACATAATTTTAAGCAATTTGGTCCAAATAAAGTCTGTCAACTCGTTCTTTGTGAACATGCAAAATCATCGAATCGTTTAATCGTCGTTAAGTCATGGTTGTGCGAAGACCGATACCGGCCCCCCAAACTTCTGTTTCCTTCATCCACACTTGTGTAGCTTGTTACTATCGTAACCATCTTATATTAAAAAAACAGCTACCATGCTAAGATGTAGAGATAGATTAATCGTTATACTGGCAAACAAAAAAATTTGCGTGCGTATTTTTATCCTCCCAGGCCCGGATGTGATGTACATCTTATTCCCTCTTATATGCTCTGGTTGTACGCAGTGCCATATTAACCATGAGGCCCGTGAGGCACGGGCCTCAGGGCCCCTGCAGTCAAGGGGCCCCCAACATGAAAGCTGGCATTCAATAGGCTACATTTATATCCTGCCTACGCATCATAATTGTTGCCCAACTTCCAATGCAATATACAGAACATGCGTGCAAGTGGAATAAGAAAACACACACTACAGGCGCTTGTGACATCATACAAGAACAGTATGGCGTCTTATCGTGACACAGAGGAAAAGAGCAGGGCGTAAAGCATCATGAGAGCGAACTATAACGGAAAGAAAACTTCCACAACTGATATGAATTTTATTGGCAAAAAGCACACAAAATAGGCTTACTATTATATTTTGAGTGTCTAACATGGTGGGAAAAACTGAGAACGTTTTCGTACTTCTGAGTTCATGACTTGACAAACGTTTTAATTTTCGCATTACATATCTACCCTTTTCATTCGATGTTGCAAAGTGTGTTATTTCGCATGATGAACACGAGTATTATGGGGACACCATGCGTCATTTGATTTTTTTTAAATATGGGGGCCCTCAAAAAATTGTGCCTCAAAGCCCCTAAAAGCCTCATCTGACACTGGTTGTACGCAAGTAAGGTGTTACTCGTTTTGATCCTGAAAAAAACTCTCTTATGTGGCATTCTCGGCAGGTAAAAACAAAAGTAGACCCAAAACTTCCATACACCTGTAAATACAATACTCGCACTCTCAGAGACTGACAGTTTTGTCAAAATTTTTATGGCAGTGGTTCTTAACCTTTATATGCACTCGTACCCTCTGACCTTTCATCAAATTTTCTCGTACCCCTTGTCTGAAATCAAGTAATTGATAGTAACATA
>JGI24158J21664_10007239_pt1 | contig 14730 bp, 10 predicted proteins | sample Ectturendosymbi3_FD_21664 | JGI IMG/M metagenome (IMG submission 21664) | reverse complement strand
ATCGTTGCAGAAAACTTGAAAGTGATCAATGCAGACAAGTGCTCCCTATCGTTGGCAGTTGGCACGTGAACCTCGTTTTGTTCTGTTTTGATGGTGGGCAGGTTCCACAGCGTTGTCTGATCTCAAAGTTCATGTCCTCAATAAAATGCTTTGGCCTTTTACCGCAAGTACACGAACAACAAGAGCAATCCCTTTTTGGTTAAGACAAAGTTCTAGAAACTTTAATTCGGAACAGAGAAGCACAAGGTTCATCATCCTCGATAAAATGCTTTGACATTTCACCACAAGTGGACACACAAGGTGCATGTGCTTTCTGGCTCCAATTTCTTTCCTCTGACAGAGAAAGCGTCAGACATTCTCCTGCCTTTTTCTCAATGAAAACCACGAGCTGAGCAGAAGCCAATCGCGTTGAATTGATCTGCGTCGTCAGTGCTTGCACTCGTGTGACTTACTCCCGTGCTGGCTTCAGTCAAAAGTTGCTGGCGTGGCTTACTAGTGAACCTACATTCACAAACTCCTTTTGCCCAAATTGGTCAAGGTTACCTTAGGAGGGATCTTTGTGTAGGAATTTTGTTACACCTCAGGTAACCATGGGTCAATTTGGGAAAATTTTTGTTCCCCATCGAAAACTACAAAACTTAAGCTGATTTCGACAGGACTGCCCGAAAGAGCGTCTAAACAAACGCAGCTACTGAAAGATCCAGCTTCCTACGTGAACGTTAACTAATTTTTAATTTAAGTAGAAGAACCGTTTGCCCAAATTGGGCAGAGGTTACCCGAGCAGGGTTAACCTTTTCTCTGCCACTCCTCCCTTAAGCAATTGTTTGTTTCAAGTCCTCTGACCTTAAAGTAAATTGGACGGAACACTTTTTTATTAAATTTTCCATGTCGTAGAACAGGGGTTCCCAACCCCATTTGCCTATCCGAAGGGGTACATTTCAGGTTAGCAATAGAAGGTAAAAATATATTTACATGTTGTCTATTTTCAAATATTTATACATATATCACTTAATCTTATTTTCAAAAGTCATGTTTATTGTTAAATATATCTGTGAAAAATCATGAGAAAATATTATGTCATAAAGAGTTTTAGGGGTACATGTTCATCTGTGAAAATTCTTAAGGGGTACATCCTTATCTGTTGAAATGCTGTAGGGGTGCATGCTCATTTGTCGGAATGCTGAAGGGGTACATGGCTACAAAAAGGTTGGGAACCCCTGTCGCAGAACGTGTAAGAGCTCGCGCCCCCCTTGAAGTTAATTGACACCCCCTGAGGAACCCCCCCCCACGGGTAAGAACCCGTGGTCTATCACAATGTCTGACCGTCGTGTTGTGTCACAATACGACAGTTTTGTCGTGATACGCTGATTGATGGTGCTGCCGCGACTCGCCCTGCAATGCATGAGAGCGCTGTGTTGATGCAGCTTTGCTGTTTAATGGTCGCATGGGCCGCCAAGATAGAGGTTGACGAAAGTGTAAGTCAAACTTAAATTTTTTTCATACAATTTTTTCGCCCCCGTCAAAATGGTATCCATAGCACGTGCCATGCCTGCCATACCCTGGATACGCCACTGCCCCCAAGTCTGAACTTCGGGGCCCCCAATACAATATATTGCATTTAACACAAAATGTTTATATAATTATATAAACAGAAACGTCTATTTATTTTGACAAATGTTCATAAAACGCTTTATTGTATTTGTATACCGATAAGCCGCGATGACACAAGAATGGCTGCCTAATATCTAAAGCAAAACAGTAAATCGGAAGCTCTAACAAACATGTTGCGTGTTTACCACCATGCATTCTTCATTCAAATTTGCCGCTCTCCTGGTGTGAATATATTAGGAAATAATTCTGTTTCGACCTAACATACGACAGCTCAGTTTCAAAGGAAAATAAAAATGGGTACGAATTAGCGATAAACAGCATTAATAGCAACAGCTATGAATAAATTTAAAAAGGCGCTTTTAAAAACGTTGACGAAATCGAAGAGTTCAACATTTAGAGCAGTAATGTCAATCAAGTTTCAGAGGTAGTCATTCAAAATGAAACAGCCATAACAGACAGAAAATGCCAGAGCGTAAACTTTAATGAATAATCAAATAAAATTTTATTGTACAAGCGCGGAAAGTGATGCTTAATTTATTATTTAAAAGAACTGCTTAACTTCATCACTTAACGTTGGGTGGTTGTCATAAATTCACACCAGAACGACAAAAAGTGTGTTGATCTGCTTCTAATGAGCGGTTGGGCTGCCATATCCTAACTAGGATACTAGCAGTGGAACTTCCATTACAAAACCACCTTGACAAACACGATGAAAACAATCCACGCAAAGAATAAAATATTTTTTCCATTTTACTAACTCCAATATAAGTATAGAGCAGGTTTTTTTTTAAGGAAAATGTTAGGAACCCGGTTTGGATCTGTAGGGACCCGATTTCTCTGATTCTAGGGACCCGATTTGAAATTCTAGGGAACCGAATCGGGTCCCTAAAACGCCTTAAAGAAAACCCTGGTATAGACTCTCACCTCTCTCTGGAATATCGTTGAAAAACAGGGAAACTTGTAGACAAACACACAATGTCAATTTTCATAAAATAAGGGCCATCTTGTGATAAAGGCTTCTAAACATTGGTGTAAAACGATATCTCATTGGCTAAAATAACTGTAATATCATGAAGGATACAGTGCTATTACTGGATTTCTCAATGGTGTAAAACTAAGCGTTAAGTTGCTTTGGACAACCCATGCGATGTATGATACACTGAATATTACAGGCGCAGGGTACGCATACGATTTTACCTGATTGTATACCTTGGAAACCGACTATTGTATAGTGAAAGGATACAACACAGGTCTACAACATATTTTCCTGAACAAATTTCTTTAAGACTGTCCGAAAAATGCTTACACTAAACGCAGATCAGCAACGTTACCTACACAACTGCCAGCTTACCGAGGCCAGTGCTGACAACGAATGCAATTCGCAATCATTGGCTTAGATAACAGGAAGTTACAAGCCGTAGGAATATCAATTTCCTTGACGTATTAGATAAATATGAATGGTGAAACGGGAAATGCGTGAAATCAGTTCTTGGTGAGTTCAGTTGTGGTGTGTCTATATGCCCTAACAAAGGTCCCCATTCAGATTTGGGGACTCCTTTTTACCAGGGCTCTCCGGTCGGGTGTTGCGGGGGGCTCTTCCTCCGGCTCTGCGCACAAGACCATTGTTCTGAATCCGGGCAGTTTTTGGATCTCGGTAGACATCCCGATGGTTTTTCTAAACAAGCGTCTAGTGTGATAAATTCTTTTTTTCTGCGTTTTCACGTGAGAGGCAGTAAAGACTATATGGAAGTTCCTTGCTGGCTTAGACAAAACAAACACTTTTTAAATTTGATTTTAATTAACTCTTTTGGAATGGTTACAATTGTCCATCTAGGTTTTGAAAAGTTCAACGCGGCCTGATGGGAAGCAGTTACAAACACTGCAGCGTTATTAGCGGCTGTACAGGGAAAATACTGTAAGAGTGATACATCAGCCACCATTGTTGCGGCCAGACCTCAACTATACTAAGGATCTGTCTTAGCCTGGTGACTCATAAATGTTGTTGACCTCGACAAAGCATACACTATCGCTGCAGTTTGCGATCGTTCGATTCGAAACTCGTGCTCTTCACGCTTATGTATGCAAAGTTTCACACTACAGCCGAGAATACGGATCGGTCAAATGCCAACTAGTAACATGATAGCTCTTTATTTAAAAACGTAGAGAGCGGCAGGTACATACATTTCCAACAGACGCCGTTCTTATCAAAGCAAAAAGGACGACTGCCTCATCGATCAATCCTGGAACGCCTCACACTCGCGAAAAGAGTCGCGGCAACTGCTTAATTACGCGGTAGTATGTCAACTGATTAACAGGGAATGCCTGCAGGAAGTCAAACCAAACTTTGCGATGTGACGTCCAGGGAACAAGCGCAACGTAAATCAGTCAACCACGCAAGGAATGGAAAATGAATGCCGTTAACATGCAAAACAAGTACAATGTTGTGTAATTAGTTTCCAAAGAGGGGGTGATTTTCAGCGACACAGACATGTAGAATTGGAATAACATATACCTCTCAGTTTTATTACTGCTGAGAAATCATGTGGCAACTACAAGTTTTATGCCACAACTTTCAAAGTGGTGGGGCAGTGACCAGACCAATAGTACCCAGCGATGCAATCAGGGGTTGATATGCTGTCATGACAGGCCCGTCATACAACCATAATTCTTGGTTTGACGTCACTTCAGGTTGCTACTTTCAGCATCATAGCATCACAAAACGATATTATGAAAACAACACGCTTAGTTCTTAACTGGCATAACCTTGTGCTGAATGATTCTCAAAGAAAACCGTTGGCTTTCGTCTAACAGTTTTGCTGTGCATGCCAAACACATACTGATACTAACCTCTGCGTTCCATCAGCCATATGCAACCAACACTTCGCTACGTCAAGCATACTATTTACTGGCATTTGGGTAACGAGATAGTGAAGAGCTGGTCTGCAAATACTTGATATGCAGTGCTATTCAGAAAGTGCAGTTTTAACTTGTGGATAGTCACTTGAAAGTTCAAATATCTGAATCTGTGCACCTGTTCAAGCAAACCAACAAGCGTTCAAAGATTATGGTACAGTTGGCTTCCTGCTGGCTGCGTGCTATTCACCAGTTTCAGCGCTTCCATGGAACTTCCCCTTTTAATTTTCACAAGTGGTGGGCGTTGGGTTTAATTTGGACCTACTCACGGGAGTCAGAATGAAATGGTAGTAAACATTTGAACTCATCCGTGCAAGTAAATCAGTGCAATTGTTTCTTTAACCGATACCAAAACGTTGGTTACCAGTGTGAAGAGACTACAATTTGCGGGTCATGTGCTTCATCTTCGTAGACCATAGATATTAGAACCATTACCTCAGTATATATCGTATCATTCAAAACAAACGTTGAATCCAATGTGGCGTAGCAGACTTAGTGAGGCTGCAGGAGTTATTTTCAGCTCGTTCTCCATAGGCATGTGCTGAAGGAATTAGGAAATAAGAAATGAGGACATAAAATTTAATATTTAAGTAATTTCCAATACGCTGCAAACATGTTTTCAGTGTAATATAAGACAACTGGATGATCCCAGTTGGTTCTGATAATCGCTGTTGTCACTGGAGCAGAAGTGCATCTTCACAGCCTCGTAAATTACCTATGTTAAAAATCACTCTAAGTTAATACAAGATTAAATATTCACGTTGTTCAAAAAAATTCATGATGCCCTGTTGAAAAACTGATGATGAGAAAAACTACGATTTTTGTAACCACAAATCGACCGATCAGGAGGTCGCGATAACATATTATTCCACTTCTACAGAGCAAATAAAACCACTAATCTCGTGGAAAAAGCTTTTCTCAATTTTGTGTGTTCGCTGTTTCGCATCTTTCGATGCTGTGAATTGCAATTTTAAAGTTATTGGACGTAGGTTAATTAATAAGGCGAAACGTTAGTTTCAAGCCATTTGTCGGCAAATCCTGAAGTTAGTGCTTGTCGAATGCGTTCATTTGACGTTACTGGTGTCATTATTCAATGTACGTCATCGATGAATTTACGGAACGTTCTGCCTATCTTACCTCACCAGCAAATGCCTCTAGAATTGAATGTACAGCGATATTTGCCAATGAAGCAGTGTGATTTTCGCCGGTTATAATTCCATCTATTTGGTTATATAATTGGTCCCAATATTGGGTGACAACGTTTTTAAAGCAAATTTGTTCAGTTCAATAGGGATTTTATGGGCCTTGGTATTGAAGGTGGAATGTCTCTCCAAAGCACATTTCAGAGCGTTAGTTTCAGTGTCTCTGCACAAGCGTGGTTATAGTGCTTTCACATCTGCCACCTCAAGGTGAAACACGGGCTTTTGCTTTTCAGTTCCTAGAGTTTTAATCAGGCGGTCTTTTCAATTGAGCAAGTCTCTGTACTGATGGCTATCTTCACAAAATCGTCTGGGCTGTTTTTGCAAAAGGTTGCGCTAATAGGTTTCAGTATAAATTCCAAAAATGCAGCAATGTGTGAGGTGCTGATGTTCCCATGCAGCAGATAACAAGCATACTGGCCGGTATGTCTTTCATATCAACGTTCAATAAACTCTCCGGGGTTAAATTTTGTGCAGAGCCGGATTAAAGAGTAGGAGGGCCCGGGGCAATTTTCACTCTAGAGCCCCCGTGACATATTTAAATGACGTCATCGTTTGTAAAAATTACGTTTTTGCTGATTCGCAACTATCTCGTTTGCTTTTTCCATTAATCGAGAAAGTGCTTACTTAACTGCACATACGGTTAGCTGCGAGAAGAGAGTTCTTGGTATAAGCACCAGAGTGTAATCTTGCTTAGAAAAAATGTTTCACAGTCTAAACCGCTAGAGAGTGGCTCAGTAAGAAACAACATGCACCCGAACAATAAGCAGAAACCAGAGATTACAAACAAACACATCGGAAAAATAACATGCTAATATGGCCAGCCACGCTGAGTATAAAAGGTGCTTCGAAGCTTATGTCGTTATTTTCAACCACATTTTCAGGTGCTCAGGTTAACGACACTGCTTAAACGTTGCTGCTTGAAAGTTTTGCTGAAACAAAAAAGATTCAGTAATGGGCAGCTAACACTGCCAGATTCTTGCGCTTTGCCTCCATAGAAACATTGCGATTTTTAGCTCCTCAAAGCATTACAAATTTCCGCATCGTGCTAGCTAAACACTGCAATTTTGTTTTCTGCTCTTCCGTTCTACAAATCACAAGTCGACTGGTTAAAACCGTTTCTGGTGGACCACGCAATAGCATGGGGTATAAATGGCTTGATGCAGCAAAACGATATTAGCCATCGGAAGAAAAGTGTATTTCCACCATAAGTTACCCTTATGACGAAACAAAAGATTGCAGTTCGGCTGGGTTAACACTAGATGGCATAAGAAGTTACGGATCATTGATACAATATACTAGTGGCTCTTAACCGGGAGGAGGCACGCCACCCCAGGGAGGCGTCAATAAATTTAAACCACGGGGCCGTGAGCCCTTACGCGCCCTACAACATGGAAAGTTTCATCAGCAAGTTTACCAATAAATACATTTTATTTTTAAAGCTTATTCAAAGTCAGGTGGGCTTGAAACAAAGGGCAATTACATAAGAACCACTGCTATACACCAAACAGCAACCACAGCAAGACAGTAAGGCTAGCTTCAGCACGCAAATAATATCGTGTTCGCGACTTTGTGCAGTAGGTGTGATGCGCGAGTAGATAATCATACCCATGCCAAAATAACGATTATTAGGAAAAAGTTGCAAGCAAAATTCAAATATATTTGCATTGAACAAACTCGAAAATATTTACATTCAGTACTGATTACTAAAACTGTCAGAAAGCCAAACTTGTAGAAAAGTCAATAGATACGCTTAATGCAACATCGGAATATATATTTGTATTCCTGTATCGCTTCTGAATGACAATTTTTCAAACGAATATATTATTTAAAACAAATAATTGTCATCACCGGGGGCACCTTCGAGCGGGAAGCCAGGGGGCAATTGCCCCCTTCGCCCCCCACCCCCTTAATCCGGCCCTGATTGCGTGTCTTGAAAAGCGGGTAAGCATCAGCTGGTGTATTGTGTCCCAAAATTTTGCTGATGCACCGTAGACCTTTCGGTACGAATTGCCTTTCCGTTTTATCCCAACTGTGTAGCAGCAGTTCATAACTGACTGCACACCCATAGCATGGAGTTCAACAACAAGGTCGTCATAAACTTTTCTCGATATGCCAAGGTAAGCGTCGCATCCACTTCACCGGCACATCCATTTTTTCCGACTGTTGCAGTTCTTTGGTCGCTACAGCGTTAAAATCTTTGTAAGTAAAAATTTCCCGTCCTTATCCGCGCGGCAAATCACAATTTTCCTCTCTTCTGTTAACTTGCCTACAGTGCTTAAAATGTCTTTTTGTTCCTTCTGCAATTTGTTCTTGGTTCTGTATGCGTCCAACACCAAAAGTTTCAGGTTCTTTAATTTTGTAAAAACCATGTCCGCGTATACGTTTAGGTTCGTCATCAGTTCGATCCCTATTCGGTCTAAACCAGGGGCACACAATTTTTTCGCTATTGCCGGCCGCATTACGTTTATTTTTATGAATTACGACCGCCAATGAGTTCAAGTTTTTTTATTAAATTACGTTTAGGAATAGGATTTATCCCCATACTATCCCATTTACTAGTGTCTATAAGTATAGTATAATCAAATGTCAAACATTTTAATGAATTTATTCAAGCACAATTTCCACAGTTATGTTTGGCCATGTTTCTACAAATTACGCGAATACCAAAGTAGACCAAAGAGTTTTTGTTAATTCACGGCTGCCATGACTTATACTTTTAATTACATGGGCAAGACCGCATAACCGTTTATCGAGACGCATGGTTGTGCACCCCGGTCTAGAGATTTCGAGTGTTTTTAGTTTTACATTAGAACTATTGACGTTTTTCTATATGCTCTTTTACACGAGAATGCCCAATGGAGTCAAAATGACTCCTTCGGACAGTTGGCTTTTGCGTATCTTTTCACCTGCTTGTTTACAGGGAAAATCCTCCCGTGACTTTTCATCATCCCTAGGACCTAAAAGCCTGTTGGAATGGCATGCGTTTATGTCAACTTTAAATATGATTTTTTAATATTTACAGTACCTCGAATGCCCGGAGGAGCCATTTTGACTCCCTGTATAGAAATCGTAAAAAATATTTCGTGATCTACAGGCAACGATAGTGTTTTTATGCTTTGTAGCGTAAATTCAATTTACAAAGCCACTTTTGCTTTTGAAAGAGCTTGAAGTCTTTATTGCTGTCAAGTGTCTTTTCAAAAGCTTTATCATTTTCTTATCAGTGGCATAGAATATTTTGTTTTGTTGAGACAATTTATGTCAACAATGTTCCAGTCAGTGAATTATCACCTTTGGTTTGGCTTGCTCCGCGTGGTTCTGATTGCAAGTACAATCAGAACCACGCGCTACCCAGTACCTGCAGTGGTGAAGCACATGAAAGAGACACTTCACTCCACCACATTTTAAAAATCTGGTGATGCAACGATGACTGTTTATCAAGGTAAGGCCAAGAAAAATGTGATTATTCTCATTACCCTTCACTTAAGCATCACCGCTGCCGATAATTCCAAGAAGACTCCTGAAAGGTCAAAACCTTACATTGCCAAAAATATGGTGTTGATATTGTCAATCAAATGGCAAGGAAATACACAGTTAGAACTTCCACCAGAAGATGACCTATAGGCGACATTCGTTCCACAGCACACTGCGGCTATAAATGCACGGATCATTTACAAAGAGGTCACAAAGAACAACACATATAGAAGCGTTTTTCTTCAGCGGTTTGCTGAGGAGCTATCTTGGTCTCATAGTCGAAAGTAGCAACACAAAGGCGAAACGAGCAACACTAAGATAGTTGCAAGAAGAAACACCCGAAAAATGGCATGGTAAAATGACGAAACACTGCCAAATGAAGAGCGAATGTAAGACGAATTGCTTAGAGGGCACCTGCCGTGAGTGTATAGCAGGTCATTATGCAGAAATTACACTATTGAAACACCACATCTGTGCGTGAAATGCAATTCCTCACAATAACAAGTGTCCTTTTCCGGCATTCTGTCTTTTTTCGCCTATTTGTTTTGTTGTTGCAATACTTTGGTTTTGTTCAATGAAAGTAGTTTTAGAAAAATACCTCTGACTGTGCTCTGACAAAGCTATTCCTCAGCTGTAATCACAGTGCTGTTACACAAGAAGCTGCAGGAGGTCAAAATGGTTTCTTCGGGCATTCTACGTGAATCAAAATTCCAGGCATTCGAGTGTTAAAGTACTGTAATTCTTGTACAGGCCAAATAAGTTATAATGTCGTGATGAGAAGAAGGCCAACGTGTTGCTATATCAAGACGCAACCGATGCCATGTTTGCCCAACGGCGCTCCACACCTGGCCACGGATGGCTTTCTCCCACACTTCCATCAGGCAAAAAATTCTCTTCAGAAAGGAAAGAAATAACTGACAAACGAATGACTTATGTGAAAATGGGATTGAAGAACTATAAAAATCGGCTGTCTTACAGCTTGCTGTTGCTGTTTGTTTCTGTAGTTATTTGCCAGGAGGATGACATACCAGAATTTGAGCTTCTTGGTGCAAAGCAGCCTGAAAAAGGCATAGAATTTTCATTCGAAATACCCGCGCGGAGAAGAGAGTGCTTTTACCAGTATTTGCCACATGGGTCGCAAATGAAATTTTCATTTAAGGTGATTCCTGCATAGTTTTGTGAATGTTTTTGTAAGAACCAGACTAAATGCACATGCATATGAAGATGCTTGAAGTAAGTGTTTCTTACTTAAAAACCTTTTTATTAGAAACAATGCGTCAACTACTGTATAGTTGAAGCTAATAATCACCAATTAGAAATATTCCCGAAAGGCCATCAAGTTGCTACGTATATCACTTCAGCTGTGGTGCAAATGAAAAAAGATGTTTGGCTTCTAAGGATAACTGGGCTGTTTTGCGAAAAAATATTTTTATTGGTGAAGGAGTCTGCATGGTGACCACGAAACGCCATTCTTAGCTATCTATAGCTAATGGTTGAACGCAGAAATCATCGGTGGTGGTGTACGGTGGGAAATATGAGAATCTGCGTTTGTGACAAAAAATATAGGATTCGCACATAGTTTGCAAGATAATTGTAGATTTAACATAGAAACGTTGCAGAAATGCAGAATAGATTTTCCACAGATTTTTGTATAATCCAAGCTCAGTCATGAAAGTTCGCTTACTTAAGGTCATAACTCTTTTCCTTTCTTTATAGCCATCTTAAGTGTAATGACCACTTTAAGTTACCTGTAAAAATTCGTTACTTACAAAACTTGACAATGGTTTTTATTGTCAAGCTATGTATAAGTTGAATTGTGCAATTTCTAGGGGCACGTTTTGTAAAGAATTTATTGGTTTGCAAAATACTGCAAAAAAATAAATGCTTTATAAAAGATTAAAGCCCGATTCGACATTTATGTCAGTGCGCCAAGACCGATGCCAATAACTTGATTTGCAGTCGATACAGATTAAATTGTGATGTTGCTCACACTGCAGTAAATGTAAAGTAAGCTCTGGTGAACTGCTGAACATCAAATGTCTTTAATTGAGAATTTGATGTAATTATAAATAACAAAATCATTCCTATCGGCAAGTGAAGAGTTTTCGCAACACAATTCACTTTTTATTGCTCATTACTCTTCGCAACTGCTAAAATGACAAAATTTCTTCCCAAATCTTTTCTACAAATTTCCAGTGAATCTTGCAATACGCAAGTACATTTTGAGAGATTCCCAAGGGGCTCTATCACTTCAAAACATTTCTTTATTTTTTAAATTAGAAATTCAAAAATCCGTGTTTTAAGTAAATCTCTTTTTTTTCTGAACATATGACTTTCATTTTCGTGATAATGATGCTTTTACGGTGTAAGTCCAACAGAAGCTATTTGAATATATTTAAGCAAACATTGCATACATGTTCAAAATATCACTTACAGTATCAGTAAATTTATTTAAAATGTTAGGAGCTGTAATCAAATTTACATGAACTTGAAATCTTGTTGTGAGCGAGTATTTGCAAAATAAGATTCAAAGCTTAAGTAGCATTTTCTGCGAAAACTTAACGTTGTTATTAAACTTTTTATGTTTCATGTGTTTGTACTTTATTGTATAAAGTTCTGTTTGAGGACTAACTAATCCAAACCCCAAGACAATTCCTTCAAAAACAAACTTTTTCTTAATAATTTATGCAAGCAGTTTATCCAAACAAATTTCAAAATGTAAGCATCAAATGCATCAAATAACAAAGCAATGAGCTTTTACGTTGGTCTTCTGAGAGATAAAATTGCAAGGGTATCGAATTTAACGAATAACGCAGAGGATAATTGGCATTTTAACTGTGCGTACGCTGGCTCCACCGGAAAATTCAGTCTCATCATCGAAATGGAAATGGTGTTGATGGTGGCACCATCGAAAAAGAAATGGTGTTGATATGTTTCTTATAGATACTGTGCTTATATAACTACGGGTGTAGTGGGGGGTGAGAACGCGTTCCCACACTTTTTCATGTTTTCGTTTGTAGTATAATGAAAGTTAGTAAATACTGATTTAAAAATGAGTTTAAAGTGAGGTTGAAATGTCATGCGTGCGTTCCCACATTTCTTTTCTTAGCGCTATTCCCTGGTTCGCATCAGAATTTTTGTTACCCAAGTTAGAACACATCATCGCGTCAAAACGAAGCTCCATGATAAGCAGGTTTTTAGACGGCATGTCGAGAGAAGCCTGCCTCCTTCATAGTTAGATAAAGGTAGACTTTTGGATAAAATTAATTGACTTTGCCGCCCCCCAGCGATAACACACAATTCATGCGGCCCGTGATAACCAAAAGTTCCCCCCCTGGAGCAGCCCTGACGGATTTGCAATAAACATTTAGTTAGTGATATTCTCCACAGGTTCTCACTCCGCCCACAGCAATATCGGACAATTCTATTTCTAGCGACGTGAGAACTCCTGGAAAGAGAGTCATGATGAGCACAGGTCTGACGTCACAATTCGAAACTGACTTCACTCCTGTCAAGGATCAAGGTTTGTGAAAATGTTTTAAAGAGTTTTGATGCAATCGCATTGCAAAATTAAAGTTGTTTGGTTGACATCAGAATCATCGTCTTCATAAAGCAAGAGTAACTTCTGAAAAAGTGCACTGTAGGTTTAAATAATTTCGCTTGCGCGTGCTCACAAATAAAGCAATACATATTTTTATCTTGATTTCGACTGACTGCCTATAGCAAGAATTTCTCTGGGTGGTTGACGTAATAATACAGAGTTGCCGATTGAACAGCGTCTCACTGATTGCCTGGCCAGTTTCTTTCATCGGCTTTTATCGCTCACCGATGATGAACAAATTTACTCACTACAAGTAAAGCGTTTCCCAAATTTTTTCAAATCTTGATCCACAATCACGAAGATGCTGCCGGGTTCATGTTTGCCTAACCCTGAAAACAAAGATTGTGTTGTGCAGACCCCGAAACGTGCCCATTCATAACAGTTTGAATTTTACTGAAAATGCAGACTCCGTTTTAGATCTTGTTGAAAGGTTGCTCGATGTCGTGGTTGATCAACATTGCGTCAAGAGTTTCTTTACCCTGTTTGCAAATGTTAAGGGTAAAGAACCAACTGATATCTGTATTTATTTGCTTAAAAAAAGCAAACACGAAGGATGGAAATGTTTGGAAATTTAGACAAAAAGATAAAGTAAAACAGAAGATGTATTCTTCCTGCCCCATTTCATTCTTATTATTCTAATTTTGACCTCACTGAACGATTGTGGTACGTCAAAGTTTTAGTTGATCGCTGACTTTCTGCACATGTGATATAATTTCTTTTCTTTGCGCCACATTTGGTTGCATAATTCACGACATCTGCATATAGACAAAATTATCTCAAACATTTTGTTCTTCTTCGGTAGCTAGCTACAACGATTTCATGCATAAAGTACCATTTGCTGCATGAATTGTAACACTCAACCAGCCACTGGCTTGTTACTTGTTGCAGGATTTCATGAAATTTGCTTCTATAATTACGTGGGAAGGTTTGGCGCCTTGAAGGTCCTAATGTTCATTGGTATTATTAACCCACGAGTGGCTGAAGATTTTGACCTGTCGAACAATGAAACCGATCCTTTCCATCAAACCTTTTTGGTAAGTCATTTTGTCTGTCAGGATAACCATCGAGACATTTTGCTGAAGAATATCTTAAGTCAACATTTAAAACTTTTAGTCGTGAGCAAGCGCTTCTGCAAACAACAGAACGTCAGCGATTTGTCTTTGCTTACTCAACATTGTACGGTGGCAGTGATCCAGAGGCCAGCAACCAAATATGTTGGCTGCTGTGATGCAGCTTTTTTTTGCAGACTCCAAGTTCAAACTTAGGTTCACCTTGACGTTGCCAAAACACAATTACTGTTTTCATCCGTAGACGTGTGTGAGTGTCATTCGCTGCGTTTTTTCGGCTGATGAAGGAAAAGCTCAGAAGTGCACAATTCAAGCCAAAAGGGGGATTATTATCGAAGCAGAATTTTAGTCCTCAATGAATTTTTGAAAAGCATGGATTTAATTCTCGGTAGAAAAAATAAACTTGGCACTTTACACGGCTTTGTTTACGTTTGGTGTTTTAAACATTTGCAGAAATACTTTTTGTGGGGGCTTCAACACTTTTCTTTGTTCTTTCGTTCTGTGGCTCACGACGTTCAACTTTCAAATAATTTTTAGTTGACCACAACCAAGCCAAAATTTGCTGAAACAAATGCCTCACACCTAAGCATTACCTTCACTGTTGGATGCCCATGCTTTAAGGTTGTGAATTTGAATCACCTTTGATTCTTTGAAATTTTTTTCCATGTGGATGTAATTGGTGCATTTTTGGCGAGGGCGCTTTTGAAGATGCCATATGAAAATTCTCGCATGCAGCGTAGCTTGTTAAGCCGCTCCAACTACGATTGCAAACGTTTGCACTGCGGTCTGCTAGCTGGTTAACTGTTCGATTACAGTACTTAGCCAATACCACAAGAATTTTCGAGCATGCAATGACGATAAAAAA
>JGI24158J21664_10007237_pt1 | contig 14731 bp, 10 predicted proteins | sample Ectturendosymbi3_FD_21664 | JGI IMG/M metagenome (IMG submission 21664) | reverse complement strand
GCAATAATTTCCCGATCTAATAGAAAACTGTAACATTTAGAAATGCTTCGCGACCCACCAATGGGTCGCGACCCACTGGTTGGGAAGCACTGTTTTATATCACCTCAGAGTTTCATGCAGTTGGTATCAGTTTGTAGAAGTTGTCAGGGGCAGGGTGATCAGGTTTGCATGTTTCTAACTTAATAGTTTGAAATTTTGTGTTCATTTTGAGCATAGGCCAATAATGGTTCATGCTGCTTGTGTCTTAATATGAAAAAGTGTATAACTAATATATTTTATCTGTATTATGCATTCAGAGTTATTCACTGTTTCGTAACAGAGAATGGGTATCTATTAGTTGTAGTTAACCTGTTGAGCACTGCGGATATGAGGGCAGTACTTTGTTTTTGAGTGGATCAGGGTCAAGGTGGCTGTTCGCAACGCTGTTGGTCCAGCACTCTAAGCCCGAATCAGCGAGCCGCCTCAAGAGTGCGACGCCTGATGTCAGCTTATTGCCAAGTGACACGAGGTATCGGCGATTCGTGAGCAACCTGTCCGACGTAACTCCCAGGTATGTGGGCTCGGAGTAGAAGAGCAGGGTTTCGTTGTTGTGGCTGACGTTTAGTTCAAGTGTAGCTTCCTTGTTGTTGAGGTGTAAGACTGCCAATACCGTTTTTGTAGTGTTGATCTTTGGCTTCGAGGTCTGGAGGTATTCACTTACGGTTACCATGTCTTTGCTCATAGCACCCATTTCACTGCCTGCCAATATCCATCAACATGCATAATCGCTAGGTCGTCAGCATATGCATACTTTCTGAAGACGGTGGTTGGTAAGTCAGAGATCTAGATGTTGAAAGGAAGGAGTGCCAGGACGGATCCATGTGAGACGCCGTTCTTGAGGTGTCGTAACCTGCTCCGTTTGCCGTTTTCTGCGGTAATGGTAAAGCTGCGATTGCCGACCATCTCCATGAATTTATACTGACACCCATTAAGGCAGAATTTTGAAAAAACGAACCAAACGAATCTTGTCAAGATAGTCGTCCATACATCGGGACCTGTTCAATAGGATAGACCGTGTAACCAAAGTTCTAAAAACTGGAAAGCAAAAACTCGTGTTTTGCATTGTGGCGGCAATGTGAAAGCACTTTACACAAGTTTGTGCAGAGACAAAGTAACAAAAATATCTTGAATGTGCATTGGAGAAGCATTCAAAATTAAAACCAAGACCCACAAATCCATTGCCAAACATAAGAAACATTTGCCTCAACAATGTTGTCACCCAATATGTAGACCAGTTATATGTACTGTATAAAAACAGGAAATTGCAACCGGTGACAACCACTCAGTCTCATTTGACAAACATTGCTGTGCTTTACATCATAGAATCGATTGCTGGTGTGCTAAGTGAGGGAGAATTTTTCCGAAGATTTATCGATGACATAATTTGGTAACTGCATCAGAAATGTGGAATGAACCCGCATTTGGCAAGCACTAACTTCAGTATTTGCCAACAGCGACTTGGAACTAACGTTCCGTCAAGCTTGCACAGACGAACAAATTCATTGTATAACTACTGATGATCATCTTGGTTTGTTACTGAAGACTTCGTAAAGCCCACAGCGGAGGGGAGGCAGTTTGTTAGCGAGACGTCACACCATCGATCGACAACATTCACACCAATCTTATTCGGAGAAGCAATAGATTGACATGTCTCAACCAAAGGAAAGAAGATCACATCAGCACAACGTCTCAAAGAAAAACGATTCGCTCAAACTCCCATTTGGATCTGACTAATGACATAGACGGGGACGCCGGAGAGAAAAGAAATGGAGAGGGAATTTACTCCCTAACCTTTCAAAAGGGGGCAACGTGATGGACGTGCCTTTTATAACAGTATCGTAGAAAATTTCATGGTTTATCAATGCCGAATTGAAACAAATTTACTGAAACTATAGGCGAACCGAGAAAATTCAGAAGGGTTTTCTATAAATTATATTATTATGTTTGAGGTCAACATTGTTGCTATACAGAAACAAGCATGACTGGTAACAATATTTTGTTTTTTTTATAAGTTTTCATTGCCCTCAACTCTACTACTTCCCCCTGCCCTACCGCAACTCCGGCGTCTCTGAGAGCAGTGGGTTCAAATTGGGAAGAAAAGCTACAGTCCCAAAATCGTGACAAAAAAGATGACTAGCAAGTTTGGGCTATATCTTTTCCCACCTATTAACTCTAACAAAAAGAAAATTAAATCCGAAGTCAATGATTAGCCCTATCTGCAAAAGATCTATCACAAGTGAGCAAAAACTTACAAACTACAAGCAAATTGCAAAGAGAGCTTGTCAAGACAAAACAGCATGTCAGAGGTATGTCAGACCTTGCAACCAGTGTGCACGTTGTTGTTGCTATGGAAAATACAACAAATAANTGGTACCATCAATATTCAATAGTACCNCAGCATATCAAAATGCCCGTACCAGACATGGGGTAATCGTAATCGATTACAATTTTTTTGGGTAATCGTAATTGATTGAACTGACCAGAAATGGCATGTAATCGTAATCGATTATTATATTCCCAATTAAATCGTAATCGACGGTTACTTTTGCGACTAAACTTGTAATTCTCCGCACTACGTCAAAGCGCAATAACCCGCGGTTTTGGTGGCTGGTTTTTCTCATTTATCATCGGTTATAATTGTAAAGTCACAGTAGTGACGTACCCAAGTGAATCCATCACAATTTATTTGCACAGATAAACCGGTTTCGCGCATTTAAATACATCTTCAGTCCTGCGAGTATAAAACGTAGCCAGTATAAAATTTTCTAGCGAATGTTAATATTGCAACAATTGTAGAAAAACACGAAATGTTGCTAGAAATAATTAACAAATTGACAATTCGGTAACATAAAAGTTGGCCTTACATTACGAGGGTAGGTGTTGGTTTTATGTATATACATTCAGAGTGAATCCATAAATATACTGTAAGTGCTGCGCTAGGTTATATGTATAATTAGTAAGGCAACCAATTTTTGACCTAAAAACTTAAAATTTTGACTTTATAATTATCAATTTCCTGTGTTTGCAACTGAAAGGCGGAATGCAAAGCATATATCATAAATCAAACCGGTAAGTTTAAAAAATCTGCATTCTGTTGAAATGAAACACAAATCAAAGTGTGAAAGACCCAATGAAACCAGAGCTAACAAACCATGGACAAGTATCAATCCGAAAGCACAAGAAAAATATCCAGTGTCAATAAATATCATGAAGTCACTGAAAACGTTCTATATTATTATACTTCAACATCAAGTACTGCATCACATTATTGCCTTCAAAGTTTCTATATTGATAATGGGTTGAGCATTTACCAAACCAAGTACTGTAAGACCACGTTTCGGGACTTTCCACACCTAGTCCACATCTATTCAAGCGTCCAGTAGTGGGCAAAACAACACTATTACGTCAGAAGTAGCAAAAAAGCATTATATTTCATAATTTCAATTAAACTTGCAAAAGCACAACAATGTGTGTTGTAGCTTTAACAAAATATCGATAAAACGAAAAATTCTTCTGCTGCAAGAAAATTTGGACTTAACGAAAATTTTTTACTTGTTTGACCTAATAGCTCTGGAGTAGCTGATGCATGGCATCAGCATGAAATTTCCTTTGCGAACGTTTCATAAACTTTGAAAAGGACATATTGACTCTTGGTTTCCCTAATAATTAGTACAGTAGTTTTTAAATTTTTCAGGGGAATAAAGTAATTTAACCCAAGTCGAAAGCATCTTTTCACAACGCTCATAACTAACATGTCAACAGAGATCATCCATCAGGTACTGGTAAAAAAACTCAACGAAACCATGAGCTTCTGTTGACCGCTGACAATAGTCAGATCCGCAGCTATATTGGCATCAGTGTTCATGTCATTTTAAATCAAAGATTGAACAACTCTACGCTGGCTAACAGACAATCAAAAGGTTATCACACAGTTGAAAACATCGTAACCCAGTTTTAAGAAACAGTCCTCAATTTTGAAATTACTAACAAACAACTTTTCAGCGCTACTGGACGAGTTTTCAAGCTTGATAGATGTCGTTTCACTCAAAAAAAGATTTGTAATGTTGATGTTTATCAGCAGTAACAAACATTTTAAACATTGATCATATTTTCCTTTAATCAATATTTAAAGTGCTTGTTAACTCTTGACTGCACACAATATCTGAGGAAACATTTGATATGATTTTTCTTTTTTTCAGTTCTTACTCTCTGGTGATTCGTAATTTCGTTTATATTGCATTCTTTCATATCTTATATTGCCTGAAAGTACTTAAATCAAATCCAAACCATACAAATGGATTTTGTTTTCTTTCTGAAGATGTCTCAAGACAAATGTTATCGCGATTTTAATCGTGGCACGTAATCGTAATCTAGTACATTTGTGCTGTAGTCGCCCCGTGTCTGGCAGCACATGAGGGTTGACTTTTTAGGACATTTCTTTCTGGCTGTAACTTCCGAGCCACTAAAGCTGCGTCAACATGTAAGACATTGACGGAAAGCTGAGACAGCAACACATTGTTTGAGGTATGCTCCGCGTACTTGTGACGTCACTGTGACGTATTCTTAGTGGAAAACCCGTTTTAACTGTACCCAAAATAATTCGTGGTTTTTATTCACATAGCTGTGGAGTGAAAATGAAACACGGTAGAAAAAACTTTTCTGCACAAAAATGTTAGTCATGATCACAACTTTGAGAAAATATTTGAAAAACTTTTCCTTGTTATTTGGGGGAAAAGGGTTCAAAACCCCAAATTTAGGGGGTGCATTTACCCTTTTTCTTTGAAAGGCCTATTCTACCAATTACAAAACACACGAAACATCTGATAATTTCAGAACAGGTTGCCCTTGCTGTCTTACAACATCCTACAAAATTTCAAGTGAAATTATTAAGAGAAAGAAAGTTATGGAATCATTACAGGACCAAAGTAACGCTAAAGTAGCTTCGAATTTGTTCAGTCATAAATTTCGAACAGGTAAAGATACAGAGCTGTACAAATTCTCTAAAAAAGCGGAAAATCTCTTAGGTTCGATTTTTAAAAATTTGGAACCTTTCGAGTTTCAACTTTTTTTGGGGTGATGTCATCAGTAGTGGAGGCAAGGGATTTTAAATAACGTCATCGGGACTTGAGAAAAAATTCAAGGGGTAAATTATTGTTTTTTCTTTCTTTTAAAATAAACTAGGTGAAAATCTGCATCTTTACAGCCCTTGAGGAGCCTTCCGGCGTTAGTGGGTAGAGAGTTATGGCCAAAAACAGATAATTGATCCCTAGGGGTTTAATTACTAAATTATTGTTTTTAGGCTCTGGAGACTCTCGCTTTTTCATATTGTGGAAAAAGACCTAGAATGCCAGAGAAACCCTCAGGGTGAAAAATAAGGTTATACTGTCTTTACTTAAGGAATATGTTGCATGCGTGGAAATAAGTGAGTATCAGTTGCAGAGAATGGGTACTGGGCACGCATGAAAGTAAAATATATCTGGGCGAGGACAAGATACAAAAAGTACCGATTGATGTTTGAAACCAAATCAAACTAAATGTTCGCAACTTAGCAGATCATAGTTTTCAAAACAAGCCTGTTTCATATTTATAACGTCCGTTTTCCACACAAAAATGTTCTTTTTCTTTAAAAACAAAAGCAAAAACAAATGCAGACTTTGATGTACCCTTAGCACTAAGAGATTTGCTAAACAGTGTAGTTCAAGTGTGAAACAGTGAAAACGATTTGCTGTAGATCAAATGTGAACGCGCTTTAAACTGTTGGTTCAACCAGGATATACATGGGGGCATCGCCAGTCGGGGTTCGGTGGTTTTAAGACGCTCACATGAAATCTAATCAAACTACTTTGTGGTCATTCACGAATATGACCCTCCTTTTTCTCTTGGCCCCCAAAAATTAAACCTGGAGACGCAACACCTGCTTATATTTAAGCTCAAATAAAATGTAGCATAATACCTATGCGTTCAGCATCACCAGACAAATCTTGTACAACTCACAACCTTCAACCACATTTTACCTTCTAATGAGAAATAACAAGTGTTCACCTTTCAAAATGAGTGATTTGCCTGAAATTACATCCTCTTCGGGAGACCATGTTGCAATGAAGTCCATTACAAGCCACAACCAGCCGTGGGGTGTTGTGAAGTTGACTTTACTCGCTTCGCCAAGAACTTCGTTGCCTAGTGCTTCGTTCAAAGCCAGAACAATCATGTGCGGCCTGAACTTTTTAAATTGCTGAAAAGCCCTCTTAATTTCCACTTCGTTGTTAGGGTTCTGATAGGATAAAACATGTTCGTTCACAAAAACATCCATTGGTAAACCATGAGAGAGCAATCTATTTCATCATTTCTAAAGCAATGAAAATTCGAAAGTAAGATAATCATGAATTTCATTTAAAGTTTTTTCAAACAATACAGGATATGAGCTACCCTGGATGCAAATTAAAGTTGAAAATGAAAATCTTTTAAGACTACTGTATTTTTGAGTTATGAAATGTGTTTTTTTAATCTTATTTACAATCAGAAACGATTGAAGTCTCAAGAGAAAAACTGTGTTCGCATTCCCGGTCGGGTCATACCGAAGACTTGAAGAACGGTACGCGCGGCCCGCCTAGACTCGTGCTCAGTGTTGCCGGGTGGATGCAAGGGAATAGTCACGCGCGGTGTTGCCATTGACTTGCCATCAGTGCGGCATACACTGTGAAAGCAGCCGCGTGGCCCACGGCGCAAGCAAGTGGATATGGGTGCCGCAGACCACTCGTGACACTCCGAAACCATAGGTGGATCCAGGGGGGGCTAAAGGGGCTGAACCTCCTCCCCTAAATTCTTTCAAATGCATTTTTTGATAGATGGTTCCCGACACAGAAACGTCCGTTGGGGTAATTTTTTTGTATAGACTTTAAATAAACCATTTCTTTCACAGGGATAGGGACGAAAATGGTAAATGCAAATCTTATTTTGTTGAAGTTGGACAGTCGAATGTGTTTATTTCACGATAAATGAAACTTATAATAAACAGTTGTTATATAAAAAATATGGTCCCAATGTTATTTAAATACGTAAGTGTTTATATAAGTATCCAAATTTCTGGAATGACTGGTCATTTTGTGCTTTAGGAGGCAGCATCTTAAAGAATATACTGTTGCTCGCCTAAAATCAAACATTTTGACCAACCCAAAATGTTGGGCTGGCCATGCCACTGCGCACGTAAATATTTGAACTGTTGTTTCATTTGGGTAAGATTGGGCTTCTTGTGGACAAAAGATGAATAAGCAGCAGTTTCAGAACCGTCGCTAGGAAGTTTTCAATAGGGGGCTTTGCGTTTGTGCGGGGGGACTTGACATTCTAATAATTGATAAAAACTTCACTGATTTCTAGTGTTTCATGTTTCAATTTGGGGGCTTGCAGCTTTGTTTGGGGGGGCTAAGCCCACCAAAACCCCCTCACCCCCGTGGTGACGGGAATGAGCACACTGTGGACAAAAGTCGAATAAGCTGCAGATCATACTATTTTTTGCAAGCTTTTATGAATGACTGCGGCTCATATTATTACTGTAGTTAAGCGAAGGCATTAAAATTACCTTACAACGAACTTACAATGCAGTTAACTACAGGCTAGGTTAGAGCGTTCAGTGGCAGTGCAAACAGCAAACTTAACCGTAAAACGTAATCTATATGTCAGGTAGGCCAAAAATGAAGCGCGTTAGATTAGCTGTAGGCTACGCTAAAGGTGACTACTGATTAGCATCAGACCGGCCAGCAGGGGTGGAATGGGGTGGGAAAGGCGTTCTCACACCTTTTTGCACTAGTAACGTTACTTGATGATTTAGATTTTTCATTTCAATTTCTACGTGTAGCGCCTGGAGCAGCATAAATGAATAAATGACAAGATATCTCGTGTATAGCACCGTAGCACTAAAGCGATACAGGAAGATCCAGTGTGGAAATTCTTGTAGGCAAATCAGTATTCCTTTATGTTTGGTGTGGGAACGGTGTTTCCACACCATTGTTTTCAGCAATAAACCCCTGCCTGCCCAGAACAATTTTTAGACAAAAGTTCAGCTCAGCACGAAATCAGATGCTTTTTTATCGACCAACATTCTGCTGTCTCCAATAATTTTTTTTCAACCTACTGTACAGTATTTCTAAAATTGAGTTACCGTGATATAGTCGCGTTTCGTACAAAAAATTGAATGTCTGAGAATTTGCTCATTTGACTCACTGCAAACTTCACGTTTCTGAATACTGTCTGATCATTTTCAATACCTTTATGGTGCAACAAGCACCTTCCAGGGCAAAGTGCCAGCATAATTACTACTTTCGAGTTTTTTGATATGTTTGTCTCTACGCGTACACCAAGCGTTTTTGTGGGGGAGAGGGAAATTTTTACTTGTTTTCAAAATAATATACCTTTTTTTCGACCTTCAAGTTATTTTCTATGATCAAATGACTTCGATAATCAACAGCATTTTGTTTTAAATAGTTTGTGATTGGTAGCTTGCCACTGATGGGTAGGTATTTTTGTAAACAAATCTCGTCATTTTGGCTAGACAATCGTGATGTGCAGAGGCGTAACGGGGTTAGATGGCGCTCGGGCAAACAAGTTTGGCGCACCCATGTTCGAACCTGAGATTTTCGGAAGCAAATGTACCGCTTTGAAAAAGTGCTTATGACACTGTTGTGAGTTTTTGGCCCCCGGCAGTGATTTGTCGCGCGGGGAATTGTGCCCCCTTGCCACCCTCGCTACGTCTCCGGTGTTATGAAATAAAAATCGGAAAATTTTCCGAACATAAACTAATTTTCAAGTCCGAATGTCATGAACTTCTATTCCATGAACATCTGCAATTTTCGAACACAACAGGCCTACAGATTGGATCTTACACAGACTGCCAACAAGGGTTACTGGCGGCATTTCAAGTATCTTGTTTCACTTCTAATCCTGCCCCACGCGTTTTTTCGACGTGGACCTGTGTTTGTTTTTCTAATAACAAAGCTTTTCCGACATTCAGCAAGTTAATTTTTTGAAGTTAAATAAGTTTGAGAACAATGTCTGTTTTTTTGAAGGCCGCTACAACTCCGGAAATGTCCCAGTAAGCCGAGGTAATGGTGAGAACGTGATTTAGATAAAATATATATGGTAATTAATTGCGTTTGTTAAAAAAAGTTACCTAAGACGTTGGGTCTTCACTGCCATGCAGTCAGTACACATCCGGATGAATTCGTCCTTGATCACCCCCTAAAAAATCCTGGATCCGCCCATGGAAAACAATACAGAAAACGAGCATAAACTAAACCGAGCCACTGGGGTTGTGTGGCTGTTTATCGGAAAAAAGAGGCAATTTATTTTGAAAGCAATGCACATAAACTGATTCTGAATAATTCTTTTAAAGCACAAACGATGGCAATTTTAACCAGCATAATGTTCACGATATTCTTTTAACCGACCCTTTCATTTTCCTTTCAACAAATCAGATGCAGTAAAAACAATGTTTTAAGAGAAAATTTATACTCGCATGCTCTTATTCTGATAAGAAATGCAGCTTTATTGGGAAAAACTGAAATTTACTTAATCCACAAATGTGATAGGCCTGTACTACACCTGAAGCATTGTGGTTTCCCTCAGTTGATATAAGTTCGTGCTGTGAGAGTCGCGTCGGAAAATTTCCATGATGGCCAGTCCGTACTCATCATGTGATGAAACAATGGACATTTCCGAATAGCGAAAGAATTTCAACAGGCTGATAACTGCCTGTGAAAACGAACAGACAAAATGTGACAGTTTTATTGTTAGTTTTAAATTTTTCAATATATTGAGTTTTTCAAATAAGGGCGTGGTCATGCAAGGTGAACAGACAAGGAAGATAATTATTTTCCAGCAGCTCAAGTAAATTTTTGGTCAAAGTGCGCTTTAAATATTTGTTAATTGCTTCAAAAACAAGTTTGAAATTTGTTTCAAATGTGTTGACAAGATTGTCTAAACTTTAATTGTTTCAGAGGTTTCACAGAAAGAAAAATACGCGAAAAATCTTGGCACACTATTCAAAAAAGGTAAGGTATTTCATTAACTTTGAAATATCTGCGAAAACTTCGAGTCCTCACAACTATGCTTACTCTGTTGCGACTAATCACGCCTGTAAAAAGCACGGAAAAAGACTTTAATCTGATTATCAGGATTTCGAATCCGTCCTACTGGAACGAGATTTTGTCAACACATGACAACGATCAGAGAACCAATCAAAAACGCAAACGCACTTTTCGACAACACCGAGCCAGAAAGGAAAGAAACATACTTGAAGTTGGAAGTTGCTGTCAGGACCTAATCGAATAAGATTGGGAAACCTTCCCGCGTCAAGGAAAGTTGGATTGCTGGCCACGGGAGCAATATGCGATATGTTGTGCACAACCATCAGTGGATGAATCTTTGTAAAAATGAAATCAAAAAATAGAAAAGGTACTTGCAAAACGGTCTTCTGGCTTGATTTTTCTATGGAACCGATTGCATTATTCTCAATTTACCTTTCAATTTACACAAACCGATTCTAAGTCCGTAGATACTGTCCACAGAATTTGCTGTAATATCGCAATATTCATCACAACATGATGCAGATACACAGTGGCGTGCAGGGGGGTCAAACTGGGCGAGGGCCCCGGACATAAAAGGCAGGAGGGCATCCAAAGAGTGAAATTACGTAACTAGACGATTTTTCCCATTGTAAAGCTACTAACACATGCTGCATGGATTTAATTTTTTGGGAACTTGTTTTTTTTGTCAACACTAGTTTTTACGTATTCAAATGCCAGTAATTCTCATACTCTTCAATGCCAGGCAGGGGCGTACACATAAATTTCTAGGGGGACAAACTCGACCTTTTTCTTGTCTTTTTCATGTTGTTAACGATGCAATACAAATGGACGTTACCAAAACGCTTCAGTCTTTCTACCCTACCGAGAAAATGCTTTATGTTACGGAAACAGTAATAATACATGCGCTTCGTTAGCAGCAATGCTTGTTTTTCACTCGTGCTTCTTTTCACATCGTGTAAAATTACGTGATTTACTGCTATCAGTCATTGTCTTGCTGCATTACATGCCACAGATGCCTGCGTTCAACAGTCACCTGCTACAAAACGCCCACAGTCCTAACTAGAGTTGCCAAGTTGTCATGAGTAAAAAACGCTCCATCAACCCTTAGAAAAATCCAGAAACTACCAAAAAAACAAATACATGATAAATAGACAATGACACTTTCAAACACCGGTTACTAGTTGCACAGCACTTTCAAAAGACGATGTGCACATATACAGAATAAACCTCACTCAATTACTAAACGTCTCAAAAATTTTGGTCCTTGCTAAGGAGTAACCTAAAACGCAAAACTAAAAGCATGAAACACCAAAACAAAAAATCATAAAGTTCTGCAGAGTTTGCAACAAAAATTTAACATTCTGTGTCCATAAATAGTGTCGAGACTTTTCCAGAAATCTGCCAAAATAATCTTTAAACCTGACAAATCGCAAATAAAAATTGAATTGGACAAAAAAGTCCAAGAGCCAAATTTCATTTGCCCTTCTTTCAAAACTGAAAAAAGCTAAATGAGATGAAAAAGCCCAAAAACTGTATATTTGGCCTCAAAAAAGTCAAAGTGGCAATACTGGCTGTAACTTGAAGTGAACCTTTGTTGCCATGTTATTGTCACCAAAAAAGACCAATAGAACAATCCGCTACCACGTTTCGAAACATGCCCCTGCAGGCAAAGGAGCGGATTTAGTGAACTACAAGCTTATCACTGCATGATACCAGATTAGTGAACCCGTCTCTTGCGCAACGTGAATGTCATATCTGTAAACAAATCTATCATTGGAAGAATTAAGTCAAATGAGCTGCTGACAGCAGCTTTTCTAGAATTTTATAGTTCTTAGACCCAATTTCAAGGGGTGAAATGCCGCTTCCACTTGCGGACGCCACTATTACCAGGGGTCTACACTCTAGGTGTGTGCTGCACACCCAATGAAACCGATTGTAATGTGACCTTTCCGAGATCATGCGCTCAGGGGAAAATCATTAAAAGATATTGAAAGATAATTATTGACGTTTAATTGATCTTCTGAGACAAATTTCAAAAATTGTTCTGTTTCAACTTGCTTTATTTAGCTGACTTTTTGATGCAGCACGTATTTCCCGTTTCGTGTTTTGGTGTGGCAAACCTGGGCGTGCACTAACACATCCGCACACCTGTGCTTTCAATATAGTTCAGTCGTTAAGCAAACCTGTTGTGCAAATTGTGTGAAAAGTATGAAATTTTCAACAGTCATTCTATATATTATAACGTTTATTTTCAGATGTGGAACCATTTTGGATGTGATCTGTGATGACCTTGAGAGGTCTGCCGCACTAGATCTCGGGAAAGGTGTAGAGCAGCCATTCCACTGTCTCATCGCCCAGAACTGTCAGGCCATGCAGCCCATGGGGAGGTTGATGGATTGGACATTGGAGGATGACATGGTCAACGGTTTGTTCTTCTGCGCCACACTCACAGGCCGCAAAGGAAGCCATACCCTATCTGTACAAGCAGGAGAAGAAACATCCGACACCGATGCGGAGGCGGTTAAGCCGGACCCAGGCTCTTCTTAGGAGGGTCGTTCCGGGAGGGTGGGTGCTGCTGTCTGGAATGAAAATGCGGAGTCTTGTGGGGTTGGCCGCCTACTCCGTATTCCATTGATGATCCGCCCACTGCGCAGCACGTAGGTTGTTGTCAGAAAAACTGATGAGTTGTTGGGCGGCGGGTACAAACGGGTGTCTTCATTTGAGGCGCCGTGCATCTGCACTCGATGGACGGGTGAGCGCTGAGTGGAGCAGGTGTCCAGGCTCCATGGCACGGCGTCCTAGAGATAATGTGGCTCCATTGCGACGAAGCTTAGCAGGTTGGATGCTTGTGAGGATTGGAAGGTTGTCCGCTGGTGCAGGACGCAGGCATCCAGTCCCAATTCGCAAGGCGTCGTTGATGGCGGGGTCGATGAGTTGGGAATGAGCACTGCGGCACCACACAGGAGATTCTTCAGTTGAACGCACCAGTGCTAGGGTGGCTGTTCGCAAAGTTGTTGCTCCAGCACCCCAACTGTAGCCAGCAAGCCGCCTCAGGAGCACGAAGCCTGCTGTCAGCTTCTTGCGAAGTGACTCAGGATGTCGGCGATACGTGGGCGACCTGTCCAACGTTACCCCAAGGTACTTGGGCTCAGAGCAGAAGGGCAGGTTTCTCTGTCGTATTTGACTTTGAGCTCACGTTTAGCTTCCTTGTTGTTGAGATGGAAGGCTGCCGACACCGTTTTTGTAGTGCTGAGCTTTACCTTCCAAATCTGGAGTTATTCACCTACAGATGCCATGTCCTTGGTCAGCACACCTTCCACTGCCTACCAGTCTCCATCAGCATGCATGATTAGCAATTTTAGATTGTCAGCATATGCATACTTTATGGAGACGGTGGTTGGCAGGTCAGAGATGTAGATGTTGAAGAGAAAGGTCGCCAGGACAGATCCTTGTGGGACGCCGTTCTTGAAGCGTCGTAACCAGTTTCTTTTGCCGTTTCCGGTGGTGAGGGTGAAGCTGTGATTGCCAACCATCTCCATGATTACGCGGACCATGTGTGTATCAGGCAGCGATTGCAGCAGCTTGCAGGTGAAGCCGCGGTGTCATACAGTGTCATAGTCTGCTGTGCGGTCGACAAACAGAGCTCCGGCCTTCTTTTTAGGTGAAAAGCTATCCTCGATGTCCTGTGTGGACAGGGTGACCTGGTCTGCGGCCGACCTCTCGTGTCGAAACGCGCTTGCTGCTGTGGGAGCAGTGGGTCGATGATTGGGTCGAGATGACTCTCTCAAGGATTTTTAAAGGGACACACAGCAGAGATAAGGGGCGATAACTCTTTGGGTCCCCCAATGGCTTTTCTGGCTTAGGGATTGCAAATATCAGTGTTCTTCTCCAGATCTTTGGAATTTTGAGTTGGCGCATGCAGGAACTGAGAAAGTCGCAAAACCAAGATTTGAGAGCCAACCCGGCGTGGAGTATGAATTCTGGAAAAATGGAATCCAATCCCGGGGACTTTGCTGGTTTCAGGCGTCTTAGGGCAGCAGCAAGTTCCTCCGGCTTAAAGGGTCAGACTCTGGCCCGAGCCGTGTGAAAGGCTGTTGGGCCCCCAAAAATCCAGATGGGGCCCTTTGATACCATCTTTAATGTCACGTAACCACAAATTTACAAAATACTGCCATAGTGCTTGAACGTTTGCAATTCTTTTTCGAAATTAACGCATCATGATATTACTGTACATGCTTAAACCCTTTCAGTCCCGCGAAAGCCCGAAATATTGCAGAGGATTGCAATCCTATAACTCGCCAGGCGATTGAGCTAGAGAGCTATCCAAAATATCCACGGATCAGCAAGTCTTGTAGTTGAAATCGAAAAAAAAAAACGGTTTTCGTTTTCAGTGGGGGATTTCAGAAGGTGACGTCACAAAGAGGGCATGTTTTGGAAATTTTGGCCGGCCCTGGTCCCCAACCGATTGACCCACTCTTTTGGCTCAAAGTTTTGTTGAAAACTTGGTCAAATTCCGCCTCAATAAAGCCCTGGATTGACTTGCTAGCATATCTGTAGCCAAAATTATGGGTCAAAAACCCAGTTTTTCGCCTAATTCAAAACTTTTCAGAAAA
>JGI24158J21664_10007236_pt1 | contig 14732 bp, 6 predicted proteins | sample Ectturendosymbi3_FD_21664 | JGI IMG/M metagenome (IMG submission 21664) | reverse complement strand
GGGGGGGGCACAATTCCCGGGCTCCGAATAAATATGGGGGTGTCAGATCACTGCGAAGGGGGCCGAAATGTCCCAACAATGTCACAAGTACTCTCTTCAATGCAGTAGATTTGCTTCCGAAAGACCTCAGGTTCGAACATAGAGGGGCCAAACTTGCTTCTTGACGCGGGCGCCGGGTCAAGACATGTGACAAACACTGCGACATGTGAGAACATACTGCGGTCAAACAAAGTTTTTTGATGCGGCTGGATAGGAAGCCACACGAGACACTCATGTTATCAGAAGACATGCAAAAATAAAATATCTGAATCAGTGCCAAGTGTCCGGTATAGGGATCGTTTTACCGTCGCATTTAAATATACTGTATGCAAGTGAACAATGTTAACATTGACAAGAAAAATGCTCTCTTGCCGTTGCAGTTAAATTTGAGCTTTTGATTGAAGCATCGTTCTTAAATCTGTGTGACGAACATAGATCACTTCATTTCACCAGCGTTTATCGCATGATAAAATTCACTTAACTTTGGTATTCGGAGCTTTCTACCAACACAATTGAAGTTTTTGTTATGGACAATGCTCAAAAACATATTTTCATCTGACGTTGTGTTTAACGTCTTGTATTTAGTTCAGTGTAGTCGATACGTTAAAACTCAGAGATTGAGCCTTGGTTCAAATTCCGATACTGATACCTTCACAATGAAGCAAAAACAGTAATGGACACCTCAAGCTTCGAAACAGAGATCTAATTATTTATCCGCTGGTAATCGACGCTGACCCTTTCTTCCGCTTCTTTTGTTTCAAGACATCCTTGAAGTGACTTTTGTGCCTTGATGCGAACATGATTCAAACCTGCCTTCGTGCAACTGGGCCACTCGGCTGGTTTTCACTGACTTTTTGTTTTTTTGACTCATGAAGGAAGAAACGTTATTAGCACTAGACATTTCTGCCAGGATTAAACTTCTGCCGATATGGCAAAACGTATGTGTTTGCCTTGTCCGAAGCTTGACGTTGACGTGAGCAAATCGGTCATAAACACGGTGGTGTTGCAAGGTTGTGCGTATGAGAGACTACTTTCTAATAACTTAAAGAGGAAACGCTCAGCATAAAATTAATAAAACAATGAGTTTTTGCTGCATGCACTTCAAAATTTAGAAAACAAATGCGAGCATAGAATACCATGCAGGTCAGCGTGTCGAACTTTCGCGGATTCTTTTTTTCCTATCTAAACCAAAGCAGTGCTTTACTTTCTGGTAAACTCTCTTGTTTGTTTATTATCAAGCATTTAAAGTTCATACTGTTTAGCATGTTTCGACCACAACGTCAACTCAAGCAAAATTTAATACGCCTTTGTCTCATTTCCAATGCTTGTTTTGTTACATGGAATTGATAAATCGTGAAATGAAACGAAATAAAACACATAAAAACTATTTCAAATAACCTGACTACAAGTCGACTAGAATAAGAAGTGTTGATGATCTCGCTTCTGGTTTCATTTCCTTCCTTAAATACTTGCGAAACCTTTGTCTGTTTCAAAAGATAATTCATTAAAAACATCAACCAGTAATCTGAATTAGAAAAATAATTTAACTTTAGCCAAGCAAGTTTTGAAAAGATTTGTGCAGTAGCTGTATTGTCAAAAAACGTCTTGTTGTATATTTACGAAAATACAGTACTTTTATTAGTAAACTAACGATCGTAATGCTGGTAAGTAAATGTAGCATAACCAAAAGTTTAAAATTGCTCCAACGAAACACATATCAGCAAACAAGTAATTAGTCTCAACCAATTTGGCGCACTCCAATCAATCAACAAATTGTTTTTCAGCATATATTTGCTGAATCAGTCAGCAACTAGTTCGACTGTGTCACCTTGGTGGAGAATAAATGCTTTAACACACATAAATGCAATTGCGAATCGTCGCAAAGTCATGAACGCTGAGCCAAATGAGCTGATTCCTCGAAAGCTTGCAGAAAACTCAGAGCTTTTCATTGAAGTATGATTAAAGGTTCGATATGTCTACATAACATTTGAGAAACATACTGTAGCTTTCAAATAGCATAAGTATTGAAAAGCAAAATGCTGNAGCTGTTTANAATTGCAGCTGAAAAAAATAAATTCTGCGTGCGCTGCTGTAAAGCNCACCGTTAAGCTAGTGGCAACAACAGAAAATGCACACTTTTGACTCGTACATGTGAAATGCGCTGTCTGCGGGTATACTTTGCGCCATTTGCCGATGCCGAAGCTCTGATACAGAATTCAGGCCAATGTGTTAACGTTTTCTGAAACACATCACTAACGGTTTTGTTTTTTTGTGAAAGACGTAGAGGTAAATTATCACGTGCAATGCAACTGCCTGAATGCACTTACTTTATTGAACAATAATCGAAAAGCGATATCTTTTGAAGACTCGGGGACTTTGGCGCAGAAATCATACGTACTGTTTTTCTCATTAAGTCGTTGGGTGAATACAGCTTTGTGTCTAGAGGCATCACAGTAGTCTGTAAAAAAACGACAAACAACTATGCATTTCGAAGAACTGATTGAGTTGAAGTAGGCAAAGATATTGAATTAAAAGTGGCCTCGACTAATAAATAGAAAAATTAAGCTTTACATCACGAAAGATATTATAGTGCAATACTTCAATACGTGATAAAAGTTTTTCCAAGAACGTTTTCGGGTTTCTTTGGGCGGGTTCAAAATGAAAGCTATAAGCGCACTACTTCCAACCGTATTAAAATTTAAATTTGAGGAACAATTACGATGGGTTTATTTGCATGAAATTACATGGGATACTCTAACTGGTTGCTAAGGAGAACTCTTCCTTAGTTTGTTAATGCTTTGTGAATGAACGTTTGTCAAGCAACAAATATAGTTTTAGCACCAGGGGCATAACGAGGTTAGATGGCGCCAATGGCAAGAAACAAGTATGGCGCCCCCATGTTCAAGCCTGAGGTCTGTCGGAAGCAAATGTACTGTATTGAAGGAAGTGCTTGCCACAATCTTGGGAATTTTGGGCACCCCTTGCAGTGATGCGGCCGCCCCTACAGTGATTCAGCGCCCGGGTAATTGTGCCCCCTTGCCCTTCCTCGTGACGCCCTTGTTTAGCACAAATAGCTTTCGAAATAAAAAGCTTACCATGCATTGATGACCATTTGAAAAAAGACAACTTTCCCTGTGGTGCCAAATGAAGAAGTTATCTTTCATTAATTTTAAAACGTTCTTTTCGACAGTTAGGCTTGTGTATAGATGCCTGCACTGAATTAGATATTTGAGAGACAAATTGTTTGTTCATTTCTTTGGGATAGTCCGCCCAGACCAATAACGCAAGTCAAGGAAACGAAGCGAAATTCTTCGGGATCAAGTTAAGCTGAATGTAACCAGAGGAACGGTCACGGTCGAATCGCTTCAGATTAGCGTGATTAGGTTCCTCTTTTGCCTTGCTTGGTGACTCCACATTGGCAACGCTTTGGAGTGCAATCAAGCATGACGCGTGAGTGATGTGATGAGCTGGCGACTGCGAAGGTGCGCATGCGCAACAGATTAGGGCAGTGATTCAGCAACTGTGAGTTTCACAGTTGTCGTTCTGCTTCAACGAAATGCTTGAAATAATTTTCGCATCTTTGCCGTGTTAGTTAACACGTGCAATTTGCATTTAGTAAAATGACGAGCATCAAGCAGATTGATGGCATATACACCAACAATACATATTAATCGTATCCTAAAGTACATTTGGCAGGTTAACAGCGGAACGATTTTACTACAAAATTGGTTTAAGCCCCATACAACAACAAAGACCCTTCTGTGGATTATATCCTGTAATGGCTTGTCGAGAATAGTGACACTTTTAAAATTTGCGTTGGATGTATTTCCATAAAAAAGTCAACGAACACTGTAACATTTTTATTGCTCATCAAAAAGTGTCAGCAAATGAAGCGTTTTCTATACACTTTTACAGATTATCGGAAAAAGACAAAGGCACCAATGTTTGATTAAATGTTTAGGCATATAGACATAATCAGGGCTGTAGGAACGCAACGTGTGTTGAAGGATTCTCGCTGTAGGAAGAATATCGTCAGCGTTTTTCAATTTACTCAGGAAAGAATTACCTTTATTTTAATCATGACATAAACTCAACAAACAGATAGATTCCATTTACATAAGGAAAGAAGTTGAGTTATTCCACGTGAAATCGATTTTCTGTTGAATTTGTGCTTATCGATTCCTTACCCCGCTGTGCAAAGTACTTACTCAATATATATATTGCAGAGTGTAAGCAACAAATTTCTTTCTAGAGACAAACACAAGATCAATGAGTGCATAACATCAGGATCACAATGAAACATAATCACGTGAGATCTTACTTTTTGTTTCAAAATTATTGAAGACAATCACAAGCGTCAACAATTTTAAAAAAGACAGTTCCGAGAGCTGCCGCTTCTCATCGGTTCTATGGCAACTGCACACATATTTTTGAATAACCATTTCCCGTTATTTTTATTTTTATCTTTAACCAATTTATTACTGACGATTATGAGTTAACTTTAATTTTTGCTACTTTTACAGAAATGTAATCTGAAAGACATGTTGGTTTTCCTGAAACGAGAATTTCCTGAAATTTCCAAAATGGTTATGGGTTATTTTCTAATTTTCCTTATTTCATCGCTCAGCATGCTATTCGATGGTAAACTATGGATCAATGAAACATCGAGGAACAGCTAAAATTAATTACTGGGCTGTCAGCACAAGCCTCATCACGAGCAAAAAAGTCAAACGCCTTGAACTAAAAAAGCTTGTGTGCATTGTTGCAGAGACGACGCAAAAGTCTGAGCCATTTGCCATATTATGAAAATTTAATTGCTTTGCTTCTGAGTTGTGCTTTTAAGACGCATAAAATTTAGTAAAAACATCCAAAGAGGCATACGATTTTTGGTGCCTTAAAAAGCATAACTGCAGTTAGTTCTGCACATGATCAGAATGCTTTTAACCGCAGTTTCAAACATGAAAATGATGTGCAGTATAGTTTTCGAGCTTACATGTTCTCATTATTAATTTCTTGGAGCTTAGGTGAAAACAGGTATCAAACTGTAAAAAATTTAAAAAAATGTGCAGTGTGAAACGTAACTTAAAGCTGCATGATGCACGAAATTCTGCATACTTCATGGAAAATATTTCCTATTTCAGGGTCTCCAACTTTCATGCATTCTACCTGCACCTAAAATATAGAATGTGTTTGTTTTTATTGCAAAGGGGAAACGTGCAAATATGTTTACAATTATTCTTGTTTTATCTTGTCAAATGATAACATCGCGCATTTTCAAAAACTACCTTGAATGCTTGAGAACGATAACTGCTATGTGCTGCACTGGGTGAAGGATTTCCTTCAGATAACAATTTGTTGTTCCTTCTGCTTCCGGCAAATTGTTTTTGCAGTAACATGTGAAACGATTATACTTAGGATGGTTTGCACAGTGCACACTAGGTTTTGATCGATAAAAGTGGTATAAATAAAAATATGCTTTCAAGTGGAGTAGACTACTACTAGACTGCACTTTTGCCACACCTTCCTTTGAAATTGTCTGTACGAAATGTATTTTTCTTCAAACTTTTATCAAATATGTCTCTCGCTAAGACTGTCATCGACGTAAAAATTGAAGCGTTTTAAATGAGGTCAGATGAAAACGATTGTCTGCTCTTGTAGCCTATTTCAGCTTTTTGACACATGACTGGCCTCCCCCAGTTAGTCGTCTGGTTTTGAATCCATTCATAACATCTCAAACACCTCCAACAGAGTATATGACATTTTTATTATATTGTACATTTTTCTCTTATCCTATATATGTCATTTTTGTGAAAAAATAGTTTTTCCTGACATTATTTACTTTATCAAAAACTAATTCTGTTTACCGTAAAATTGGAAAATTTACCCCACTGTCTTACCCCTAAAACTGTCGTTTCTCTCGGTTGTAAAACTCTGCATGCGCTTTCCTCTCAGCGCAGAGTGTCTTTTGCCGTAACGGCACATACTCCACACTTGAGCGAATTCGGAGAACCGCCAGCAGCTGCAAAGCACCACTAATACCACATGATTGGTACCAAGTGAGCCATTGCGATTACTGCTACAGCAGTAGTGTCAGTTCTTGAAATGGTTGAAATGTTCCAAATATTTCTCGTGCGTAAATTTTCGTCTTGGCAATCGTTGTCTCTCAAATCGGTGCTATCATGCAGAAAATCTGATGATGGGGCAAATAGGACTTAGCGCACGTTACGTAAGTGTTGTCTATTTCTTCGAATAAATCTCCATATCCTTCGTTTCGTTTGCCAGTAATGAAAACAGATTGGATATTTGTGTAAATATGTGTTCCCAACTGAATTTCTATATATGTGCATGATCACAACAAAGGGGAAAAAGGAAAAGTGCTTCAAAAAATGCAACAAAACTCATAAATTTCATTAATATATCACGTTTTCCTGAAATATTGGAATTCTTGACAACACATGCCGTCCTAAAAACAAAAGGAATGTCAAAATAAATCATTTGTCTATAATTTGGATTTTCATACATTGAATGCGTCTAAGATCACTTGTATTTCTTTGGGCAACTATTACCTCAGAACAAGGAGTCATTTCCTCCCATTATTCAGCAGCATGTTTTTCAAAATTGTACACCTTTTCTCGTATGAGCAGCGTCCCTCAACCGATCCCCACAAGTCGGCCTAGCCAAGAATCACCCGGTTGTTGGACCGAACGACGCCAAGTCATCAAATGAGCTTGGTGGTCGGAGGGTCTCGCAGCGATAAATAACGTGTTGTTTGATTCTCCATCCCGCACACGCGCGAGACCGTTTCTCTCAGCCCGCAATGACACATGTCACAGCCGAATCGTCTGACCCCAGTTCTGGGCCTGTTTAAAGCGACCTGAGAGATTGCAGGTAAGGTTGCAAGCAGGGGAGATCGATGTTCGGGCTCACGCATAACTAGGAGGGCGGTATAATGCGTCCTTCCATGATTTCATCCCTGATTCCTTAGTGTAGCAGAATAGTGATGGAAAGGGCTCTAGACACGAGACGTTGTGGAGGAGGTTCTGGTAGTCCAATATGGACCCGTAGAGGGGGTGTTCATTGCTGAATGCGGCTTGGTATCCCAGATTGTATTTGAGCTGTTCTCTGCGCANGTTTGGTGGTGNAATACCTGCCAGTGTCGGCAATATCCCAATTGGGGTGGGATTCAAACAGCCAGTAATAAATTACAGCGTGTCATTCGGTGCTATGTCCAGTTTTTGCTCTGTGAGCTTCTACAGCAAACTGGGGCAGCATATTCAGCAGCATTGAAGACGATTGCAAGAGCTGATGTAAAAATGGTGAAGATTGCAAAAGCTGATGTAAAAATGGTGAAGATTGCAAGAGCTGATGTAAAAATGGTGAAGATTGCAAGAGCTGATGTAAAAATGGTGAAGATTGCAAGAGCTGATGTAAAAATGGTCTGCTGGCACCCCATATAACCAACCAGCAAAACACCGCAGAAAATTGCTGCGTGAAACGATTTTCCGACCTAGACAATCGACGTGGTGTTTGTTGGTTAGTTGTCGATCCAACTTGATCCCAAGATAAGTTAGGTTGTAGAGCAAAGAGATGCCTCGGTCACTGACTGCTAATTGCAACCTTTTGTCGTTTGTTATAGCGGTGGAAAGCGAATCATGTTGTTGCAATAAACACTAAGTTTCAGTTTCCATGCCTGAGAGGAAGTTAGCTATTACTCACATGTCCGCAGACCGGTTTTCTCCAGCTTTTCCCAAGACCTGTTGGAGTACAGCGATGTAGTCGCCATCCCCGCACAGGTTTGACCTGAATATGATTTATATCTGAGGAGCAACCCACATTAAACACCTGAGCTCGTTATATTTAATTAAACAAAATTTAAATATTTATGTACGCGTGAAAAGTTGTCATGATAAAACGATCAATAGTGTTAAAAAATGTTCTGAAATCTTTCTTGGTAATATTTCAGTGATGCTCAATGCTTGCTAGATTGCAACATAAGAAGCTTCACACCCGCTGTAAGCATTGCTTAACGTACATCTTCATGGTTTGATAACCGTTGCGTGGTAAAACTGCCTAAACAAAATCAGAGAAAGCAGCTTTGTGATGAACGTGCAGCAAAAGTGTTTGTTTGATTAATTTGAAGGATGTTTGGTGACCTCCATTAAAAAAACACCAAGAGGTCAAAGAGATTTTCTGTTTGTTTCTCGACATTGTCACACTTTATGCTGTAGATATGGCTACGATACATTGTTATGAGTGACAATGGTAACAAGCTTTGAAAATGATCACTGGAGCAGTAAATGTTTTTAAATTTTGAACAGTTGTTGAACGTGTTTGTTAAATAGATGTGATAATATTTTTATGGACCTGTTAATTGTCAACTCAAATAAACTCAACTAAAAGCACCTTGTTAATACTAATCGTAGACCTCCCTGATTATTTAATGTAGTACTCACTAATCTAGAAATGTTGCGTTTCAAGATAAGCATTTGCAACGGAGATCCCTTGATGTGGATTTGATTTGATGTGATCTGTTTTGGTATAAAAGCTCTGGGAATGCAGTTGAAAATGTAAATTGACTGGCAGCCATAGTATGTTTTTTCAGTTTGGCTTGTCTTAAACATTTGACGTGCGTGTGATGAAAATCATGCAACGCTGTCAATCGGACGTGGCTGACGTTTGACGCAGTCACCACGAATGGCAAATCTGCAACCGTGTGATCTATATTACAGGAAAGGCCACAGCACCTATAACCAACCGTCTGGAGCTGCTTCGTCACGATCGGTGGTAGCCACCCCCATGAACAAAGTCTCAGCGCCCCCAGATTTAAACGCCCATATTTCGAATTGTTTTGCGGATATGGTTTCGGATAATATCTACTATTCGGCGGTGAAAGGTTTACGCTGAGGTGCAACATTGCCAATCTGGCCTAAATTCCTCGAGGTGCAACACTGCCAATCTGGCCTAAATTCCTCGAGGTGCAACACTGCCAATCTGGCCTAAATTCCTCTGCCCGAATTTCGTTCCCCAAAATGAAATTACATGTATTTGCAAACGTTTTACAAATCCAACAGTTTTTTTTCAAACTCACTGATAACGCCTTTGTACAAAAATTGTTAGCATTAACAATAACACCATACATCTACATTAGTTGCCTGGAAAAAGATCTTAAACATGTTAATGCCAGAAGAGCAATCGGACTTTCGCCAAACACTAACGTTTCCAATCAACTCAACACACTAATCAAAATCTGAAAAATTTAAATTAAAGTAAATAACCAAACGTTGAGACATTTTGACTTTTTTTGATTTGATGATTTTCCATAAGGATCCACGTAATAATTCGTACAAGTATGAAAGCACAAAGATCGGTAAATCAAACGCAAACATTGTCGAGATGTACATTATATTTTCTAGACGTTTGAAACGAATGCGTTTTAGTTTTGTCCTTATACCAAATACAATTCACATATACGCCAAATGTAGGCCTACTGGCGAATAAAATAAATTTGGAAAGAGGCGTTCAAAATTTGAAATCCTTCCGTTTAGCGCTTAAATGAATCAAACATATCATAAATGGGGGTTTTGGTGCAAAATGAAGCACATTGTTTTAGAAAAATAATGAACACCAAAAATAATGTACTCACATGGAACCATCGAAAAGCGGAAAGGTTTTCTGGTGGTTTGTTGAAATCTCTGGTACGTATTCACACTCTTTATTACAATGCCATTTTGTATGCAAGGTGCATTACAACGGCAGTATTTTGGCATTTTTTAATTAAAAACTAGTTTTCCGTAAATGGAAGTATCAGAAATCTGCGTACTAAAAACGCCAGCTTACAGGCACAAATCTCATTCAAAAATGTTATCTTGACTATCTTAACTTACAGCATTATTCCTCTTCACCAAAGTGTGGTTAAAGACAGTTGGTGAGAAGCAGTCTAAGGTTGAAAAAAATGTTTTAATGAAAATCCTTAAATCGTAGATTCGATAAATAGTTTAAAGATTTTGATACTTCTAAAATCACCTCAGTGGACGATTTTTGAATATTCAAATAGATTTACATGTTTTGTTTGATTTCTTCTATTTGCCATAACATCAAAATCGAACCGAACAGTAGCCACAGCAAGTTTGGACTTGCAACACACACCCCACTGCTGCCTGATTTAGTTGTCTGCGTTGTAGACTCTGCAGTCATTGGTGAAGTAGTCTTCTGTTCACCTCCTGTACTATCGTTTGATGCACTGCCAGGACCTCCACCACCTGTGTTTGAATTTCCTCCACCTTCTGTCGCATTTCCTCCAGTTCCAGTTGTTATACTTGAATCCGTATTTGTTGCCGCACTAACACTACTGGCCAAGGTACTGGCACTCGTTTCGGATGTGCTGGAGCCAACCGTCGTTGTACTGGCATCAATTGCAGATGCCACTGATGTTGAATCCGCTGCAACTGCTGTTGAAACACTTGTTGTTGCAGCTTCTGTTGCACCAACTGCAGAAGTTGATGAATCCGCTGCAACTGCTGTTGAAACACTTGTTGTTGCAGCTTCTGTTGCGCCAACTGCAGAAGTGGTCTGTTCCACTACCATGGTTTGTGTTGTGACAGGTGTAGCTGATGATATGTCCGTAGAGTCTAAAATTAAAACGCAGTTTTAAAAGTTGCTTAGCTGTAAAAGGCATGTTATTCAGTGATGCAAAATACTTCAAAACTTCCACAGTAGTTAGCATATAGGGAGTCGATTTACGGTGACTAATCAACTACTAATACAACGCATGTTGGTCAAGTTTGCTCACTTATGAATATACTGATCAGTGATAACACATCTGTTTTACGAATTTTCAAATATATTAGCAGGAACGCAGCGACGGACGGGAAAAGCAAATTAAACAACGAATGGTTTGTGAATTCTGATAAAACAGGGCAAATTTCAGAATACTCTTTTTGAAAGCTATCTTAAATTTTGAATTTTGATCAAAAACAAAAGAGCGCCTAGTCATGTGCAGACAAAGGTTTGATCACTTGCACCCTTACGAAAAGGGTAAGAGATAAAAGTGCACTTATCAAAGCCCATTGATTTTGTTAATTCTGAATTTCCTTGCAAATCGATACAGCAGTCCATTATCACTTAATTGGTATCAGTGTTAACAAAACTATAAATCAGCAACAGGTTTAAGAGCAAATGAATTATAAACCGGACGTTAAGAAGATCCACTGAAGTAAACTTCAACGGCACAGATTGAAAAGCATCCATCGTCTGCCTAATTCTTTCAGAACGGTCTCAGAGCTTGGCGTAGAGAGGTTTTACGAATCCGGTCAAACCTAGTCACATATGTAACAGCCCCCTTGCTGTGGAAACCCGGCTTGTGCATCATCCTAAATCAGGTACAAACTATGGCAGTGGTTCTCAGTTCATCATCAAGTTAGTCTGCGGTTCGCAAAGCAATATCAGCAAAACCCCAGAAGATTCCAAAAATAGTTTATTAGAATAACAACGTCCCTATGTTTTCTACTTGTTTCAGGTTCCTCTGGTATCATTACAGGATCGTTGTTAGCGTTTTCCTCTTCAGCGTGTATGTACGTTACGATCTGCACTGCGTATTCATGTTTTTGGTAACACCATCCGGATCGTTCTTAAAAGTTTCAAAACACAAAACTGCCAATTCATCTAAACATAAAGGCAAGGACCACCTTAAGGCTATTTCTTTATATTAATCTGCACAAGGAAAGTTCCTTTTCAGGACAAGATTTGGTGATGCTGACTGACTGACTGAAGTTGTATGGCTTTCTTGAAAAATTTTAATGTTGCTGGTAGCTTGTTCAAAGAAACACATATACAAGGACAACTACTGCTGAATCAAGTTAAATTGCACTATGTTCCTACTGCATATACAAAAATACTTTGGACGCAAAGAACATTGACTTATTTTGGTAATAATATTTACTATAAATCCACGCTGTCTTGTAGGTCATAACTTCAGAAACTGCTTATCATGCCCATTTTTAGTTGATTTTATGGTCTACCTCGGCTGCATTAAACTCCTTAACATTTGACCTGTATTTGCCTCAATGTCAATATATTTTATTGCTTATGGAAGAAAAGTGGTTTACTAACACTTTGTGGAATTGCACAACATTATTGAGCAAATTTAACATTACCGGGTGCACAATAAAAAAGATCCAAACTAATAAGTCTAATGCACACAATATCCAGGAATAAGTACACTGAAAATGTGGGAAAGACAATTTCTATTAAGTTTAACGATATCTATTACTCAAACACGTACGTTGTAGTGCGCGTAACTGGCCATACAGCGTACAATGCGAAATTGCCAATCATCACAAAAGCATGTGAAGTACACCAGAAAAGCTATCCTATCTAAAACACAAATTACTTGCAGATTTGTTTTTGCTGACGGACGCCTGTCGTGTCAAGTTAACTTACTTAAGGAGGCATTTTCAACCGTCGTAGTTTCTTGTAAACTCACTCCATGCAAAAGCACAGAAAAATAAAGTAAAACAGTGCCAAGAAATCTTCCTTCCATTGAATTAAATCGTTTCGGATTTATATTCGTTGTCGCGCTCTCAAATGCTTGTCTTGAAGTGATAGTGCTGAAGAGTTTGACGAAACCTTCGAGTCAAACTTTTCATGGTCAGTCAGCCACAAAAACCTTTTCATACCAACGACCGTAATATGACTCCATTTGCGTAAACACTTATNCATCAGCCATTTTCCTAGACACCTGCAGGTATNCGTCGAATTTCAAAAAGTGATATTGCTTCTTTGTTCACTTTCAATCAACCTAAAAAACATGTTAATGGTACTCNTAGTTCATACAATTATTGTGAACTCTGGGTGATAAAAANAGTAAGGCTGAAATGATTTGGACACTTTTGTTTATCATCNCACAAACCATCGTTTATCTTGTTGCCGTGCGGTTTAACGCAAATGCATGAGTTATTTATTGCTTTTTATTTTTATTAGACATAGACCTTATTTCTTGCATGTGTAGTTGCTAAATTCATGCTTTAAACCAGTGGTCTCCAAACTTTTTTGTTCGAGGACCACAAATGTTAATACAGAACATGTCGAGGGCCATACATCGTACGTGTTTCTGGATATGTTGTATTCTACCAACTCAACTTTTTCGTAATTAGGGGAAGGTGGGGCACAGCAGGATTAGGGGCACAGTCGTCGTTTTTGATTTATTCAAAAAGTTGAAAACGTTGAACTTTAAAGTTTCCATGGTGGTTTAGCTTCAAGCCTGCAGTAGTACTAAAGTGAAATTTTCCTTGATAGGCAGCCGTTGTTACGAGTTACAGAGCAAGTTGTGTTTTTGCTACCCAAAAGTAATTTATAAAATCGCATTTAGATTTGGGTTTTGACCACGTTTATCAACATCTTTATTTCTGAGTTTTTGTGACGTTGTAGTCAGGTCCGCCAAACATTATTTGATATGCCAGCTTTTAAATTGTTTTTAAGTTGAATTGCTACTTCTTCATTTTATTTTTTAGATATGCATGGGGCAAATCTGACAAAAAATGGGGCACACTCAACACATTGTCACCAGGCCAGTCTAAACAAGGTAAAGCTTGAGAGGTTATTTTGGAATGCATTACAGAATATTTATAAACTATGAGGATTTTTAGGTTTATTATGTGCTTAGAGACACATTGTATTTGTATGGCAAAGCATGAATTTCAGCATACTGCATTGGTTTCATGTTTGGTAATCATACAAATTTGTTTTGCCATGCAGTGATAGTGGCTAATTAGAATGTGGAAAAAGTAAAGAGGCAGTCAGGAAGTGCCTATTTCATATGGTATATCACGTGAACATGTTGCAATCCATGCAACCCAACTTTTTATTGACCCATCAGGTGTACCCCATGCTCATGTCGACTGTGCCCCTGGCATGGGGCACTTTTGACAGAAAAAGCACCCTTTTCAAATTGATTGTAAAATTTTTTCTGAAGGGAGTTGTTTTCATGATTTGGCAATATATTGTGTATATCGAGTTGCTTTATTGTGTGACAAATGTTGAGCTTGTTTTGACTTGAAATAAAGTAGCAGTGATTGAAAATGCAAAAACGTATCGACTGTATCCCACCTTTCCCTAAATATATTTTTTCATCATTGACAAAACGTCTTTGCGGACCGCATATGCGCCGAGACCATAGTTTGGAGATCCCTGCTTTCAATGTTTTGTGCATTCTCAGTGCGGGATTTCAAGCAATTCTATTCGTGATTCAATGCAGCGTCCATGTTTGCGAACAGTCTTAACATTTGACAAAATAGCTTGCAAATCTACATCACCACACGCGGTCGCTGTTTCCTTTCGCGCATGTGACTCGCTCAACGCTCTTCTTCATCGTTAGTTTACTGTGCAGCATACCTAACTGTTTGACGTTACGTTTTTCTGAATTCATACTCAAGTGTACTGAAGAGTTTGCTGTTTATCTGTCTACAGCCAAAGGAAGAAATCAAGGGTCAAGTTCAAACGGAGCATTATCAACTGACACAGCGGAAACGTCATTTGTTATTTAACGTACGGTATTTTTCCGACACCACAGACACAGTGGCGGTTTATTTTATTTTGCTTTGGCATGGCAATCTCACGGCGTTGTTTCGCATATTTGGACAACTGACCCTAACCTGCGTGCAACATGTGTGTTTTGGAAATGAGCGTTGGACTGGACT
>JGI24158J21664_10007235_pt1 | contig 14732 bp, 10 predicted proteins | sample Ectturendosymbi3_FD_21664 | JGI IMG/M metagenome (IMG submission 21664) | reverse complement strand
CGCACAAACCCAAAGCCACCCCCCGCAGAAACGCAAAGCCCCCTATTGAAAACTTTCTGGCGACGGTTCTGGTCAGAGGCCGGCTGGCTCAGTATTCTTGCGCATCTGCCTCTCAGTTCTTAGGTTTTCCAATCACGTTCAAGCTGTTGCTGTGAGCAAGGAACCTCAGACCTAGCTGAAGTAGGCCTAAAGCTGCTTCCTTCACTGAATACATACAATACATGTGATAGGCCTATGTGTGGTATGCCATCATATTATTTATGATTTATGACTGTGCCGTGAGCCTCACAACATTATCTGTTCAACTGCACATATATGCAACATGCAACAAACCGTATGGCAAAATATGTTCATCCAAACACTAGTTAAAATTAAAAACAAAAGCTTTTTTTTATTTGCCTGGCATGGATTCTACTAATATGACGTAGATACCCTCAGTATACTCAATTCCCTCTGTTTACATCTAATAAAGCAAATAAATGAAATGCCTTCTTTTGCAAAATTTTCAAGCAAGTTAGTTACTCATCAACTCTCACAAACTAAAGCACGAAATTACTAGAAACCGTTTGTTGATTTTTATACATTTAATGACTTTTCTATGACACATCAAACATTTACATTCAATAGCAAGGAAGTATAATTTTATTAATATTGTTAAAAACGTCAAAGCTTATTTGCCCAAAATAATTGAGATTTTGCCCAAAGTTTCAACAAATCAAAACTTTTGGGGGTGGACGTGCAGTCCCTGCACCCGCAGCTCCAGCACCACTGTTACAGACTGCATTGTTATGCCAATGCACCGTGTTTTTCAGAGGAGCCTTGCAAAGAAAGTGTGAGAGACATCACTATTTAACTATTCAAACTTACACAAAACAAATGGAAATCTCATCGACACGTTTGTACAGCAACTGCTCGATCTCTGTTCACCAAAACAAATACGGGGCAGGATACTGGTCTTATTGCGTCGTATCATATTTTTTTCTTATTGCAAAACCGGATAACTCGCACAGTATTGGAGAGGATCTTGTGCTACCAGCCGCAAAAGAAGTCATTGAAACAGTCATGCATCAAAGTGCGACCTCGGTTTCAACAGTGCTTCTGAACAATGATATAGCTTAACGTCGCATTGATGAAATCAGTGATGATGACTGAAAAACCTTATTGAGATTCGTGCCGTGAGAACACATTCTCTGCAAGTAGATGAATCCACATTGTATAAAAAAGTATCGTTGCTTCTTTTCTGGGATATGGGCAATTTTTTCATGATATACGACTTCAAAAAGAAATGATGTTTGCAATCTGTCTTCCTACAGATGCTCAGGCACTAAGGTGCACCGGCTATGGTTGAGAAGCAACGAGGATTCATAGCACCTACGAAAAGAGAAATTTCTAGACTTGTTGCTGTTCACTTCGTAATTCACGGGCAGCATTTGGTTTCTCGGCATCTCAATTAACTGCATCACTGAATATTGCGATAAAATGCTTCAACAAGATAAACGCTCATGCTCGCAACGATAGACTGTTTCGCTCACTTTGTTGAAAAACGACGAATATTTTGAGTCTTTTAATACATACTGAGGTACGTTTGCTTTCATAGGGTGCGTGCCATTTTTATGCTCTTTCTGATTCAGTTAGAGAACTCCTCATTGGCATTGACGATCAGTTGGCTAAAGCAATGAAGCCATTGCAAAATGATATCGTTTATCAAGCTGATATTTTCCAAGTCATGAATGAGGTAAACAACAAGCATCAGGTAAACGTGATCACTCTGGCTAATTGCAAGTGTGTGGGCACCTCATTTAATGCAATGCTTTCCTTGTACAAATTCCCAGTAAAAATGCTGTTACTGAAGATGAATGGATGAATCACTGTTCCCATCCATATATCCTCTTCGAAAATATGGAAATACCATTTTCAGATGTTGCTGACCTCCATATTTCAATCTGGGTACCTAATGGGCCATTTCCGTCAGAGCCTGCTAACGTAGAAGCTGAACTGCGAGACCAGTTCATCAACTTGCAAAACGACGATTAAACCAAAGTTTTCTTCAATTAAGAACGATACGATTTGTTTTGGTGCCAAGTAGCTGACAGATATCAACTCTGTAAAGAAGCTAGGATTTCGGTTTCATCAATCATCTGATCATATTTGGTTGTAAAAGGGTTTCCATTGTAACCTTCACACTTCGAAAGCAAAGAAATCGCTTATCAATTCAAACGCGAGAGGGTTTACCAATGCCCCTCACTGAAATGTCTCCTAATGTTGTTAAGCTTTGAGAAGATCACCCAGCACAGCCATCACATTGCTCACATGGTGTTCGTTTCATTAAATATTTTTAAAAACTACCTTGTGTTTGCTTTGTAAAAGGTGGTGGGCGATAAAAATATATTTAAAAACTACGTTGTGTTTACTTTATAGGAGGTGGGGGGCGATGACGGCTTTTCGAGAACGAATTGGGGCCGATGGGACATATAAATGTTGAGAACCCCTGATCTGAACGGTTTAAATCTCCACCTTGATTTTTTATCTAACCCACGCTTTTCAGCCTGCATGAAGGGTGCTTCAGGTGCATAAATAGAGACCGCTGAGGGGAAGTAAGTTCGCTCGTTTACATTCTCGGAAATACTTGTTTTATTAGAAAAGTTCTTCGAGAACATTTTTGCGGAGTGAAAGTAAAGCGTTCTTAGGGAAAATTCCGCGGTATTTTTGTAATGTTAAGGCTGAATTGAGAGCAATTTTAAACCGTTGCCAACGTTAACGTTAAACTGGACCATAAAAACGTGTAGAACAGGCAAACTGAAGCCACCTATGAGTTTTAAAACGTTTCAAGAGCCCGAAATGAAAGTCAACAGCCAGCAACGCACCTAGGCTTAGACGTGCGTTGAGCAAAGGAGAATGGATGAATAAACAGCAACAGGAGTTTTTACAACAGGCCAAAATGTTTTTATAGGAACGTTCTACTTGAAACACTGGTACGGTTTTCTATGCAAACTGCATTAGCAGAAGATCAATATGACGGGTTGCAGTGGCAACATACACAGAAGCAACAAAATCACGAATATTTTGTTCTTTTACCTGGACATCCAGGAAAAGTGGGGAATTTGAACAAAATGTCTTCTGCGATATTGATGGCTTTTTCGACGTCTTGCATCATTTCTACGTGAGATGGAGGGAGCAACGACCTTATCCAGGAAAGCATTGCAGTTTTGTTGCATTGCGTCTTCCAAGCCAGACCCACCTCTCTCCACATCCGAGACATTGGTCTATCAAAAAACAAGGGTACTACTCGTCTTGCGCCAGTCATATGAATTATTGATCGTTGTAAAGACATTTGCGGTTTTGCCAGCTACTAAAATTATACTCAAGTTACAAAAGATTTATTATTTTGTTCATTTAAAAGAATCAGGTTAGTTTTTCGGCTTATCCGAAAGCAACTAAAGACTCAAAATATTAAACAATGCAAACCATACGCTGTTTTGACGAGTTTCTATATTTTTGTCGTCAAGCGAATCATCAAAGTGTGTGCTGAACGCTGTCTGCTATTTGATTGCTGCAAATAACCAGCAAATAGATGAATGGCTTACATGCATTTATGTGAATAAAGGTTCCCCTGTGCACAAATAAAGCTTCTGGTTTGCTAACGCCTCATATTTCACGTTGTTGACCGCTTCGACAAACAAGAAAGCTGAATTGCAGAGTCGATTGACACAGTATATTCAACGTTGTTGCGGAGTTTACTGTTTTTCGGACATTTGCTATGCTCTGCTTATTTCTCTTCAAGGTCCATGCAGAATCGATAACCACAAATATTTTCTCTCCTTGAATATTTGTGGAACACATGCATTTAACTGGACAGGGAAAGTTAGTCGTGCACTTAAACTACCGGCAGACGCACCCAGTGGTGTATTTAAGGGGAGCGAGCGAGACACTTGCCTCGGGCCCCCTCTGAGGTGTTTGGCGCATAAATTTCCCTCAGTTTTGACGAAAAACTTATTATCCAATATCCACTCATATAATATATTCCGCAGCAGGGCATAAGTATACAAGTATTCTGATTTCAAAAGGGTCCTCAGCAGGATTTGTAATGTGTAAGTACTCTGCATTCAAAAGGGTCCCCAACAGCAACTGCAGTGTACAGGTGCTCTTCTTTCAAAGGAGCCCCCAACAGCCACTGTAATGCGTAAGTGCTCTGCATTTGAAGGGGCCCCCAATAACAACTGCAATGTGTAAGTGCTCTGCTTTCAAAAGGGCTCCCAACATCAACAGTAATGTGTAAGTACCTTGTTTTCAAAGAGACCCCAACAGCAATTGCAATGTTTCAAAAGGCCCGCACCAGCATATCCAATGTGTGAATAAGGAAAAGCTTCAAACCAACTTCAATACCGTAAAAAAGTGGATTAAAATTTGTTCCGCAAAGCTCTGAAATGATCCTATTAAGTAAGAGCAAACATTTATACCAAATGATTTTTTTTCACTGTCAGAGAATAAAGTTTCTCATAATATAGTGGAGCAATATTTGCAAAAAGGTATATGATGAATTTATTGCTGCTTTTGCACATTCATTGAACTAGTATCAATGCACGATGGACGTTGTGACTCATCCAGCATCGAAGCATTTCAAAACAAGTCTCAGGTTGGATGTTACTGCATGTATGCTATGTTCTTGGATTTAGTTATAAGAATGAAATTTAAAACAAATTTAGTGTTTTGTATCTGCTTAGTTGTTGTCTATGGTTTCATGGAGTCCTTTAAGGACATGGCTGCAAACAATTTTGGGAAACCAAGCATTTTTCAGGGGAAAAGGTGTTATAAACCGTCTAGTTTAATGATGGTGAATGGGGTGAAATGGGGTGGAAAACTAGAGAATTAGGGGGCGATGCCAAGTTGCTATTTCTTAANTTTTATGTGTTGCTAGCTTTGTATTTCCAACTTTCAATGTTTTTAAAGTTGTGTTTCATGAATACCTTTGNGCATTTTCNCTAATGTCAGTCACGNCGTAGCCTTAGGAAGTTATCCTTGGGTGGCCCACATATCCTTTTTCCAGAGGCAACGCTTGATCGAAACGTCTTATCACGGTTGGTTGAGTTGATAACGTCATCAGAAGGCCCCCCTTTTCAGCCTTGCATCGGACCCTCAACCCTAATCCACCACTGAACGTACCAATGCGNAATGGATGTACGGAACCGGAACGGGGCTGCGTACAAANATTTGGATCTGGCTTCTTTTGGTTACTTGCTGTAATCGTTTTCAATTGAAAGTCCGTACATTATGAATAAAAATAGCAGATGTACCAAATGAAGCACTTGTGGGCTTTAATTAAACGTTGTTTTAGGAAATAGGCACAAGCATGGTAAAGTCTCAAAACCTGCCCGGTATCCAGCCCGTTTTTTCGGGAAGTATTGCTTTACGACAAACACTTGTCATAGCAGTGTCTCTTTCAGCCTAGAAAGTTGGGTGTAAAACTGTTTGTTAGTAGCGTTGTCATACAAGATACTGTATGCTCTTAAGTGTATTTAACATACAATAGTAAGTAATTTTCCCGCATAAAGTGATTATGACCAGAGGCACCAACAAAATCTAAGAGACAAGTAGATAAACCTTGGGAACTTTGGTCACCTTTTTCCATGGCCGCAACCAGCTGATATTTTCGAGGGAGGGCATAACGAACGTAACTTGTTGTTGTACCTAACAACTAAACATGGTTTTGAAAATTTTGGGGGGCAATTACCGCTTTTCCCCCTTGGTGACGAGCCTGCTTATTTCTCTGGTAGAAAAGTTACAGCGTTGCGACCCAAGTAGCGCCCCTTAACAATGTGGTTCAGTGATTTGGTCTACTATGGATAAGGATCAGCCTAACGTATGCTCATTTGGCTAACGACACTGTTGCATAAGTTGTCAGCTGAAACTGCAAACTAAAACAGGACCCCCGGCGAGGTATTGTGGATTTTGTTCCAGAACATTCGTCATTTTCTCCCTCTCTGTTTGCATACCTGCAAAACGTGTCGGTCCCACTGACAGTCAGTGTTTCTTGTACCGCCCCTTGAAAGCCTTCTTCATCATGTTGAACACTGTGCTCGAACTGCAAACCGGATTTTCAAGCAAGCGCATGAAATCTGTGGGCATGACTCCAACCGAGACTAAATAATAGTCCAGACGCAAGAGTTGCAGCGCATACATGTCAGGGCTGTCAGGCGAAGGACAAGTTTGGTTGAAAATGATTTCGATTATTCTTGGACTGATGTTCAGGTACTCCAAAAAGCTCTGCAGCGTCGGGGAGTTTGTAAGTGCTGTAGAAACGTTCTGCAAAAGTTTTAAACAGGTCCACATTAGACGCTAACGTTTTCTGGTGATGTAGTTGTAGTCTTTCAACGATTTGTAAATGTAAGGAATATATCGCTTAATTTTTTCTCAGATAGTTTTTCCATCCTTAAACATAAATTAACCGGAAATTATTTTTTGTTTGTTTCAGCATGGAATATTTGATTCAACTTATAAGCACGCAGTTGTTTCTCTATACTGGACTGCGAAGTAATTTGATACGTCAGTAAATAAAGCAAAGAATTTTCCAAACATTATTTGGCTGACCGACCACTAACAGATTATCTAAAACGTTTCGCATTGCTCCTAATTTAGTTTGAATCAGCTAATTGCTCCATGATTTGGCTGTAAGCACGTACCTATTCACAGAAATTGGTTAAAAATGAAAATGTTTGTTTCGTTTTTTCCACCTATTTATATTTTAGAGATTTAGTTCTTTCAATATTTAATGTCTACATTCCTGGCTAATTTCAGCTGCAGTGCATATGCATCTATTCATACATGTACTAAGGTCGTTATCAATTTTGTCATTTAGACCAGTGGTCGTCAAAGGCCGGGCCGTGGCCCGGCGCCGGTCCTAGAGGAATTCGTTGCAGGGCGGCAGATTTCTAGTTTAAAATCATGGAATTTTTTGCGACGCCAAAGCAACCATGTGACGTCGACTTCGAGATAAGCAACACATAAAATACATTAAAGTGATAAGGCAATAGTTTCTCAGAATGATTTCTCAGAATTGGACGTGAAAAAGTGACAAACGCCGAGTTTATGTGCAACGCTTGTGCCGAATTAACAGCCTGAGCGTTTTGGAAGAGTAGAATTTGTTGACTTAACGAGCTACAGCAGCTAGGCTGACCGGTACGGAGTGCAAATAAGTTTGCCGACTTCTGATTTAGACATTTCTTCGCGTAGCGAGTTGGTTAAATATTTAAGTTTAAAGGCTGGTTTAAAACACTTCTTTGTTGGTAAAGCAGCAGTTTACTTAGCGAATTAGTAACTAGCGGTAAAACGGTCAACGAATTAGTAACTAGCGGTAAAACGGTCAATAAGCTATGTAGTCAGATAGCAAATCAGAAAAGTCGGCAATCTGGTTGGTTAGTTGGTTATTTAGCTAGTTGCCTAGTTATCTATACATTTGGTCAGTCAGTGGCCCGACGTAAGTTGCTTAGTTCCAAGACCAGTCCGCCGTAAAAGCATTTTGGATATTACTCTGCTCATTATTCTGTGACAGAGTCACAAAACGGCAAATGTCTGAAATTAGCGATTAGGAGTTTAATATTGCGTTTGGCTTCAATCCAGTGTCATGCATAAAGTATTAGAACCTTTTCGTAACAAATGCACTTACTCGATAAAATTTGTCCACACTATTTGGCAAAGTGTCTAATATAGTTGAGCAGTGTCCAGTTAAGCACGTTCTTGCCATTGTGCGGGAACAGGAATACATCAACTTTAAGTTGTCACTAAAAACAAGAAAAGTCTAATTTTTCCTCAAATTGTGTTTGCTTGTGCTGGCTGTAGTTTATTCATTTGCGTAGCAAATTTAGAACGCTACGAAGGAAAAATTCAGAATGAAAACATTCAAGTATTCATTTAATCTGACTCTTCAAGGCGCTGGTAAAACCGAAGTGTTGTTCAGCTAAGTAAAATCATTTTGGCATTTCTCAATTTCACAGTAGCAATAGTTTCTAATTGAAGAACTTTCAAACTTTTACAACTGGCACTTAATTGATAAATTATTCCTGCATTTATCAAAAACAAGCAGAAAAACATAAAACGTCTTCAACTTCTTCAGGAAGCTGCCAAATTTGTGTTGCAATTTGTCTTTCAAAACAAAGAAAGAAGCGTTAGTTTACTAACAAGCAGGTGGCTTGGTCTCGGTACGGAAAGCCCTTTAAGTACAGAAGCAAGCACTGAAACGGTGATAGCAAGCTCTGACGCAGTGAGCAGTTCGGAAGGACTGGAGAATCTGTAAGACATACACACACTTTCGCAAGTGGCTTAGTTTTTATCTATAAGAAAGATCTGTTGCTTTACGCCTGTATCAATACTGCTTTTGTTTTTGATACAAAACAGAGTTTATCTACAGTCGATAGCTTCTGCTTTTTGTGTGAATTATTTTTCATGTGCGAGCGCAAATGGTTTGTTTCCAGTCATAGGTCTGATTACGCAAAGTTTGCAGAAAGCAGATATTAGGTGAGTTCAAGACCTCTTAACTTTATCAGTTTCTATCGCTCAAACAAGTGGATATGAATCAATTCAAGAGGACACTAAAGATAAGACATCACAGTTTCGTGTTAGTGAGAAGCCACTATTAAGAGATGACTAAAAACCATCAGATCGAATTTTGCGAAATGTTCGATTGTCTGCAAAAAACGTTACATTTTTCAGATTTTTCGCACCTCCATCTCACTCAATTCAATTTCTCTCTATTCAGTTTTACACAATTCAACCTTGCCCTGACTCTTTTTAGTGCACATATTATCACGCAGTATTGCTCCGTGTAAATCGCTAGTAATGTGTTAGCACATACCCAGTGATGTAAAGCACAATGAAACCATGGCAAAGAAAACCGTGATTTAAAACAAATAAACGCCCACAATCAAAGTTAAACACCTTCAAAACCTTCGGTAAAATGTGAGGTGTGTAGCTGAATTGTGTCGCGATGAGTAGTGTGAGGATGTATTGCGTGATGGTGCATTGTCGGAAGATGTGTTGCGTGATTTTGAGGTGTGTGATGTTGAGTTGTGTGACGATTTGTTGTGTGATGGTGTGTTGAGTGAATTTGAGGTGCGTGAGTATGTGTTACGTGACCTTGTGAGGATGTCTTGTGTGAAGTTGACTTGTTTGACGGTTTTGTTGTGTAAGGTTACATACCTTCAGGCATCATTTGTGGCAGGTTGAATTGTGCGCTGGTTGTATTGTGTGAGATTAACTTATGTGCAAGTTCTGGTATTGTGCGTTGAGATTCAAATATGTGAGGTTGATATGTTGAGGTTGACTTGGGTGAGGCTGAACTGTGTGGGAACAGATTTTCAAAGGCGTTCACTTTTGTATTCTTATTACCTCCTATTTACCAGCTGGAAAAACTTAACATGTTTGCTGGTGGTACCAAAAAACGAAAACCGGGGTTTAATCCAGGGATGTGGAGCCGGAGACCAAGCAATGTTGGATGGCTGGAGCCGAAGCTAAAAAATTTTAGATGGTGGAGGCGGAGCCTGAAATTTGAGTTCCCGTTCAACAGACATAGTTTGTGGGGCAAGCGAGTTACACAAATAATACAATGGTTTTTTGTTTTCAATGGACCAAATCTTTTCTAGAGCTAGGGCCGGAGCCAAAAAAGTCATATGACTGGAGCTGGAGCCGGAGCCTAAAATTTGAATTCGAGCTCCATAGCCCTGGTTTAATCGCACTAATGTACTGTAAGTCTCATCATTCATTTAACAGCGATGTTTAAAACGACAGGTCGGAACAAATTACTCATAAGAGTATTCTCACGAAATGTTATGTGTAATCCCTCGACTTCTGAGCAACTGATGGTTTTGCCCAAAACCATGCAAACAACAAATCTTATCGTATCATTGTAATTACCGAATCGTTTGCGACGACAAACTGCTAGTTCGTAAGCAGCATGACATTGCGAACAACCCCAATATTACAGTAGAATATGATCAAAAGCTTACATTTTTCCTTACACCAAAGTTAATCAATGCCAACTGTTCTACAACCGCTATAAATAAGATGCACTTTGAGCATCGCAAATATCCCAGGTGTGGATATGACAAAAAAACAGCAAGCAAAACAGGGTTGACGTAATACCAATGGTGGAGATTCCGCCTTTCATTGAAATAGTTGGGTGTTTCATCCATCCCCCCAGAGTTAATCGCCATAGCTCGTCTTGGACAGGAGTGTTGATCTCAAATGCCCCGGACCAAAACCAATCTTGTGTATTTTGACTCCTGAATCTTACTGCACGGCTACGTTGCTGGTATTCATCTCATCTTATGCAAACTACATGGATTGCAAAAGGGTTGTGGTAACCCAGACCGAGTTTTACTTATGCTTGGTTTGCACATTATCCGTCCAGCTCAGTTCCTCGCGGACCTCGTGTGCACCAAAACGAGTGCAACCGGTTGCGATCCAGCTGTGTGGATCATCCTGCCAAGACCCTTCTTTGACTACATCGCTTGTTACCCGTTCAACACGTCCTTTTCATTCACTGTATTGTGTTTTATTGTTAGCTTTTCTAATTTGTTAGACACCTGACACAAAAACCGTTCTGGTTTTTCGGCGTCTCGGCAGACTGTTTATTTTAGAAACGTGAATACATTACCCCGATCTATCGCCAATAAATTGCTTCTACTTACCTTTAGGGTCACCGGCCGATGAGCAACCTTCCAAAGCAGTGAAACGATTGCAAGCGTACGTCGAGCACGAATGTACTGCACAGGAAGGTGCCGGAACTCCGACGCCAACTACTACTGCAGCCATAGTCTCACACGGCAGAGCCGAAAGCAACGAGTTGCACCGTGCGTATTCCGTCGTAGCTGAAACGTGTCAAAAACTGTTGAAATGTCAATGCGCTTCCCAGCCTTACAGTTAATCCGCTTCCCAACAATAAACTAAAACTCATGTAAGAACTTATCCTGATGTAAGTTTAGTACAGTATCAAACTAGGTAATAATTTAGTGTGGGAAACTAGAGAAAAATTGCCGTCCAGGAACACAATCGACGGGAAACAAGTCTTTCGTGAGAGTGACAATTGTGAGATTTTCAGAGCCAGTCTCAAGTGATGTGAGCCTTGTTTCAACAAGTTGTAATGCGTTTATGTGCTTGGCCTACACGATTTTGTCTTATCAATGACTTTAGCTTCGACGTTTTCACTCATTCAGTAGTTTGTTAAAATTATCTTGGCATAGCATGGGTACAATGCTTTACACCATAAATGTGGTTTGTTGCCATACAACATCAACATTCCGTCAAAACCAGTGGATCTTAACCCGGGGGTCGAGCCTTAACGCCGTCTGCAGCGTGGAAAGTTTTGAACGGGCAAGTATTCCGTAATTTACTTATCTACATCAAGGGGAGCTTGAAACAAAGGACAATTGCTTAAGGGAGGTGTGATAGAAAAAAGGTTAAGAACCACAAAATGCTTTAAACCAACGTTTGAGAAGTTGTTTTGGAACGACGCAAAAATTCTCAAGTTTCTGTAATGGTTATTTCTTGGATGTCCAACTTGATGTGGGTAAAGAACGTATTGGGGTAATCCTGTTGTGAATTTTCGCATGTAAGCCTTCAACCAATAGCTTATGCGCAACAATTCAATCTTCATATTCTTCTTTTGACACAGTTCTTCACAATTCAACAACCCCTAAAGATTGTATTTCATTCAAGGTAACTGTGTAGATGAACTAAAGATTCAAATACCTTTTTTTAATTTTAATCGTAAAAAAGCGAGTTCGTTCTATGACTAGTTGCAACAGGGTCGTTTACATCGCAAGACTGAAAAACAAATTTGTAATGCAATTTATTTAAGTGAACATTTTACAAACCCAAACATTGACAAACACGTGAAGCATTTTTAAACTTTTAGTTATGTTTGTCGTATTCTTTCGATTGCGAAGGAATACCCATTTATATATTTGAAACAGGCAATAAAGTTTTCGAGATTTGGTTGAAATTACATGTAAGTCATACGTTGAATTAACTTCAAATTATATTGTAAATTTACAGAAAACTTGGTAGGGCAATGTTCTACCCTATACCAGCCAGCATTTGGGGTTCAAAACGAAATACAAAAAAGTAGAAGATTATTACAAAACAAACGCTGTCCATGTATGATCGTAAGCGTGTTTAAAACTCTAAATTTATGCGTAAACCCGAAATTTGTTGGCATATTGGACTCACCGATTAGTCCATCCTGTTGATAATCGATTTTCAGTAAGACACAATCACTTTCACAACTTATTCCTTTCCTTGGTTCAAAATGAGTGACAACGTCACCTTTTGACGTCCGCAAGCCGCTGTTACATATAACGTTACCTGAAAGGTAAAGCCGTGGACAGTTGGAAAGCAGTTAGTCGGTACAAATCATTAGTCTCTGATGGCACGAACATGCGTCCAACGTTTTCTTCAACCTCTTTTTGCGTAAGTGCAGTCATCATGTTTGACATTTCTCCCATTACCTCCGACATCGACCATTCTTGGTTTTGTCGTAAAGTGAAAAACGTTGTAACGAAACGACTTGTGCTACAATATACAGTCATTCATATCTTGAAGGCACACTAATTTATAACACTTTATAACAAACCCATACTACAACTAGGCACTTCTTGATTCTCTTACTTCAAAGCATCAAACAATAAATCGAGTCCCTGAGAAGCCCGCGTCACGCTCAAAACATATACATTAATGCTTGGAACAAAACATGTGGGAGTAGTTTCCTCACCTTTGCTGACCTGAGTAGTTATGGCCATCAGGAAATAAATTAAACCAAATTGTTGATTCATATCTCTGGAAAACAGGTTAACTACTGCAGGAAGATCTGAAACAGCATGTTCGTGCAACAGAAAACGATTTAATAATTGAAACATTGCCATCAGTTAGGTCCAACCGAAATTGCTTACAGAAACAAAAATTATGTCACTATCGAAATTGATTAATGAGTCAAAATTATGTCACTAGCCAGGGCTACACATTTAATGGCATACTAATGAAGGCTGCACATTGATTTACTTACTTTGATCTTAGCAACCTAAATTTAGTTTAAGCTAATTTACTGAAAGATGTCGAACCGTAACTGCCATGGTAACGATTGTTTGGCACCTTTAATCACTCCGTAAGGGTGACGTCATAGGCAAGTTTATTGCCAATGGAACAATGGTAAAATCAGAAAACTAGTAAAGCGTTTTGCATCAAGGTGTCAGTGGGCAGATGGAAATCTCTCAGCACGGAGTGCCGACGTTATAAAGTGGCGCTGAGGACCACCTGCTTCAAAAATGTCAAATTTAAAGTTGCCAAAATAAGGACAGGTTGTCACTATGCAAGCTACTCACACCACAGCAGAAACTTAAACTGGGCCGCATAAAACCTTCGACTGGGCCGCATGCGGCGCGCGGGCTGGACATAGCTGATTTTAACTATCTGATCTGCTAGCAAAATATCGATTAAATTGAAGAACTACTTCCACCAACCCACTGGTGTTTCGGCAGAAATTACGAAGATCGGAATCCTGGCTCTTCCACGTTATTTTCCGCTCAATTCTTAATGGTCCAAAGTTATGCACGGAGTCAAATAACGTTTGTAAGTAAAATATTTGTAGGTGCGGTCAAGGTAGGTCGCAGCTTTAAGCTGTTTGGAGGCGCTGATTTTCACCAAATATGATTGCGGAGCTGCTACTCTTCGAGCTCCCACAATTTACACAGTGCTTTCAGTTCCGGTCTGGACCGATAGTTTTAACGTGAATTTTGCAAATTCACCTCCGTTACCGACAGAGATTAGATGTACTGCAGCAGAAAAGGGTAGAGTGTTGATCCTCATGACCGAAACAACAGATGAAACCCGGGGATGCAGGCCAACCATGCTGCTGCCAGCAGAACATCCAGACGTGGTAGGGGTCAAACACAGATGATGCTTTGTAGAAGAAGCATTACGTCGTCTGTAAGCACATTAAAGTAACATTTTTTGTATCACTTTAAGGAGTGATTGGAAGCAAGCAAAATTTTGGAAGGCAAAACGCTTTCACCCCCAAAACCCGAAGAGCCTAAAGCTATGTGTACATGCACTAACGTTTCTAAGCCTGTCTCAGATTTCACCCCTTTACTTTGAAATGTGACTCGATCATATTCCTTGTTCATACGATAACATGTTTCATAAATTGAGAAATAACTGCAATCGGCCATAATTCGAAATCGTTCTGAGCTTAATTAATGAGAGTGTACTGCTGTTGCTGTCTCACGTTTTTGAGAATTGTGAATATTAAATAGCAATGTTCGGACGAAGTACAGTAGCAACGTGCAGACGATTTGGCGACAATTTGACGACAATCAGTTGCTTTGATAGGATGACAGACAGTGCTCTTTGACGTCATGCGGTTTTTCGGTTGGTCTTACGTCGTCTGGCCTAACGGAAATATCATGTTATCCATTTTTCCGCAGACAAAATGCTGCACCACACAACTATTCGGAAGCCAGGTTACAACGGTGTTAAGTTGTGTCAAAAGCCATGGAGCCTAATCGTCATTCCATTTGACTCTTTGACATCAGCAATCATCAATTAACGTCTTCCAGTATCAACAACGATGAAATGCATCAAAACAATGCTACGATGCATTATAGTCATGCATGTACGGCATTTTTTCAGGGTATTTCCAATAACGGCATGCTGCAAAAAAGGTCAGCTTCTCTCCACGCCCCGATGCA